>Ga0105356_10002096_pt1 | contig 19933 bp, 13 predicted proteins | sample GOMGulsemesocosm_3_FD_83502 | JGI IMG/M metagenome (GOLD analysis project Ga0105356, IMG submission 83502) | Methane-oxidizing microbial communities from mesocosms in the Gulf of Mexico - GOM9D Gulf of Mexico | ecosystem: Environmental > Aquatic > Marine > Cold seeps | place: Gulf of Mexico... | reverse complement strand
GTCGTGTAACACCCGATCTTCTTTTACAAAAGGGACCTCCATTCTATAGGTTTTAATAAAGGCTTCCAAGAACGCTGAAGTTTTTAATGGCAATCTAAATTCTAAGGCTTGTGATGCATTAAACAATTCTATAGCAAGGACGCGTTCTACATTATTAATAAGTTGAAAGGCTTGTGTTGCTGCATTTGCTCCCATACTCACATGATCCTCTTGTCCATTAGAAGAAACAATAGAATCTATACTCGCTGGTGATGCCAATTGTTTATTGGCACTTACAATACTTGCCGCTGTATATTGGGGGATCATAAAACCTGAATTTAATCCTGGATTATCGACAAGAAAGGCTGGTAAATCTCTCAAACCAGAAACCAGTTGATAGATTCTTCGCTCTGAAATATTTCCAAGCTCTGCCATTGCAATTTTCAAATAATCTAAGGCCAGAGCCAATGGTTGGCCATGAAAATTCCCGCCAGAAATTATTTTATCTTCTCCTATAAAAATATTAGGATTATCGGTTACCGAATTAATTTCGGTCATAAAGGTTTTAGTCACAAAATCCAGAGTGTCCTTTGTTGCCCCATGCACCTGAGGGATACATCTAAATGAATAGGGATCCTGGACATGCTTTTTCTCCTGTGTAATCAGAGCACTACCCTCTAAAATTCCGCGTAGGCGTTCTGCTGTTTTTATTTGTCCATTATGAGGTCGTACTAAATGTACCAGTGCATCAAAGGGTTCTATTCTCCCATCGAAAGCATCCAAGGAGATGGCTCCAATTAAATCTGCGAAATATGAAAGTTTATGTGCTTTCAATAATAAATGCACACCATAGGCAGACATAAATTGCGTGCCATTTAATAAAGCTAAGCCTTCTTTTGACTTTAGGTTTATAGGCTCCCAATTATAAATTTCATTAACAGATTGGGCTGTTTTAATTTCATTGTTATGCCAAACATCACCCTTCGCTATTAACGGTAAGGCCAAATGTGCCAAAGGGGCTAAATCACCAGAAGCTCCCAAAGAACCCTGAGTGTATATTACGGGTAATACATCATTATTATAAAACTCAATAAGCCTATTTACGGTCTCTAGCTGACTTCCACTATGTCCATAACTCAAAGATTGAATCTTTAATAAGAGCATTAATTTCACAACCTCTTGAGGTACCATTTCTCCAGTACCACAGGCATGAGACATCATTAAATTCTCTTGTAGTTTGGTGAGGTTATTTGATATTATTTTCACATTATACAAAGAACCAAAGCCTGTATTAATCCCATATATTGGATCATTATGGCGCTCCATTTTCTCATCCAAATAACGCCTGCAATCATTGATTTTCACTATAGCTTCATCTGAAAGCTCTAGCTGTTTTCCTGTAACTATAATGTCTTGAATCGTCTTTAAGTCAAGGCTTGCGGTTGTTATTAAATGTACTGCAGTCATAATAAGTATTTAAGGCATCAAAAGTCAGCATTCAAAAAATTATTTCCAAATAATTGTTAATTATAATGCCTATAAATTTTCATTCTATTATTTTTGAAATTATTAAAAAACTAAAACACACTCAAAATGAGAAAATTATTAATGCTTTTTACAGTTGCAGCGACCATTGTTTCCTGTAAAAATGAGCCTCCAATTGACTATGCCATTCTATCTGGTACTATTTTGAATAAAGGTGCTGATGACTTTACAATTAACAGTTTAGACCGTTCTTTTAAAAAGGTAATCCCCGTTGCTGCTGATGGCAGTTTTACAGATACTTTAAAAGTCGCTGTTGGATCTTATATGATCTATGACGGAAAAAACTTTAGCCTTGTTCATTTAGATCATGGTAATACTATTGAAGTAAACTTTGATGTTAAGGATTTTGATAACACTTTGACATTTTCTGGAACTGGTGCCGAAATAAGCAATTATTTACGCGCCAAAGAAGTGAAACAAAAAGACATGATGGGAGAAGGTACCTCCGTGTATTTACTAGAAGAAGAAGCATATAAAGCAAAATTTGCTGCCATTAGAACTGAAGTAGAGGCGATGATAGTATCTACAGAAGGAATTTCTGAAGCTTATAAAACCAAAGAAAAAAGAAATCTTAAGTATGCTTATTTAAATAAATTAAGCATCTTTAAATCTTACCACTCTTATTATGCTAAGAAACCAGATTTAGAAGTATCTGAAGGTTTTCTAAGTGAATTGGAAAGTATTTCATACGATTCAGAAGAAGATTATACATTTTCACAAGATTATAAAAGTTTAATTTCGTCGCATTATTACAAGGTAGCGAGCGAAATGGCTAAAACGGATTCTATTGAAAATGATATTGCCATGTTAAAAGTAGCCAGTGCAATTACTGGGGAATCCATTAAAAATGGATTGCTTTATGAAAATGCTAAATACAATGTGACTTATACCAGTGATCTCGAAGGATTTTACCAAGAATTTATGGCTGGGTCAACCAATGAGGCGCATAAAAAAGAAATTACAGAAAGCTATAATACCTTAAAAACCGTAGCCAAGGGACAACCATCTCCTAAGTTTGTAGATTATGAAAACTACGCTGGTGGCACAACTTCTCTTGACGATTTAAAAGGAAAATATGTCTATATTGACGTATGGGCAACATGGTGTGGTCCTTGTAAACGTGAAATTCCTTTCTTAAAGGAAGTAGAAAAAAGTTTCCACGGTAAGAACATTGAGTTTGTTAGCCTTTCTATAGACAAAGAAAAAGATCATGAAGCTTGGAAAAAAATGATTGTCGATAAAGAATTAGGAGGTATTCAAGTATTTGCTGATAATGACTGGAATTCCAAGTTTGTTCAGGATTATTTAATCAAGGGCATTCCTCGTTTTATTTTAGTAGATCCTAATGGAGATATTGTAAACTCTAATGCACCAAGGCCTTCTGATGAAAAATTAGTTGCGCTCTTCGATGAATTGGAGATAAAATAACATCTTATAACAGCATAAAAAAAGCCGCTATTAGCGGCTTTTTTTATGGACTTATTTTTGGTTTTGTTCCGGATTGGCAGGAGGATCTTGTACTTCCTGTGCAAATAGATCCAAGTAGGCTTTTCCAATATATTCTATAATATGGCTGGCAATTAAACTTTGATAACCATAATTTTCCAAAGCAATATCTGCAGATCTCCCATGCAAATACACTCCAAAAATAGCCGCTGCTTTAGAGGCGTAACCCTGAGCGATTAAACCGGTAATCATACCCGTAAGCACATCACCACTTCCCGCAGTTGCTAATCCCGGATTTCCCGTTGTATTAATATATAAGCGTTCATCGGCTACAGTGATGCTATGGGCTCCCTTTATAATTAAAATAAGTTGATGCTTCTTTGAAAAGGACTTGGCTTTATCCAACTTATCAAAATCGTCGGTCCATTTACCTATCAATCGTTCTAATTCCTTTGGATGTGGCGTTAGAATGCTATCCTTTGGAAGTAGCTTGAGCAAGGATTTCTGTTTTGATAATATATTAATCCCATCGGCATCGATGACCAATGGTGTTTTATTTTGTTCTAAAAATGATTTGAAGGCATGCATTGTTTTTTTGTGAGTCCCCATGCCTACCCCAACTCCAATTACTGTTGGTTTTATATCCAGATCAACTGCTGTTATCATCTCATCATCGCTATCTGTAACAACCATAGCTTCTGGAAAAGCTGATTGTAAGACCGTATAGCCGCATTTTGGGATGAACGCTGTGATTAAGCCCGAGCCTACAGATAAAGCCGCCCGACTCGCCAATAATACAGCACCCATTTTACCATAGCTCCCGCCTAGGATCACACTATGACCATAAGTTCCTTTATGGGCAAATTTTTCGCGTTGTCTATACAGCGGTAAAATATCATATTTCCCAATAAGCTCTGCCTCTGTTTCAGTGGTATCCAGAAATTCTTGATCTAATCCTATATCTAATACCTCCCACTGCAATGTATATTTTGCCGTTTCTGGTAAGAAAAACACCAATTTCGAAGAGGCAAAACTCAAGGTATAATCGGCCCAAACCACGCCTTGCTCTTCTTCAGGAACGCTGTTAGCATATAATCCCGAAGGCATATCTATAGCCAGAGTAAAGGCCTTAGACGTTTTAAAATGCTGAAACAATGCTTTAACCCAATCGTCAGCTGGTCTATTGAGACCAATTCCAAAAACAGCATCGACTATAATATCATCGGCAGCAATTTCAGGAAACTCTTCAGTGCAGCTTAGCAGTGTTGGCCAATCTTTTGTTACCTTTTTAATGCGGTCGTAATTAATCAAGAAGTCCTTGGATCGCTTATCACTACAATTCACTACATAGCAAATCACATTATATCCATGTGTAATTAAATGTCTGGCTAATACCAAACCATCACCTCCATTATTCCCGATACCACAAAATACGTGAATGGGCACCTGGGCGCCTTGCATGCGTTTGTCTATCCAATTAAATATCTGCGATCCCGCCCGTTCCATTAAATCGGTGGAAGCTATATGTTGCCTTTGGGCTGTCAATGTATCGCCTTGGTAGATCTGTTCTTTCGAAAATATTTTCACAGTTATAGTTTATAATTAGGACTATCGCCTAAAATTCAAATTATTATAATGATAGATATAAATCCATTTATCTTTTTTTTCAGAAAAAAAATAAGACAATTATTATAAATTCGTAAAAGTCAAGGATTTGTTTTTTTATTAGCGTAAAAATAATACTTTTGATATGTATTAAGTCATAAATGAGTAAAATAGGCCAAAATATAATTTCACTTTACGCTTCAACTGAGGCGACTATTTTTCATGGCTTTACTTTCATTTCTACAACTGGCATTATTACCCGTTTGGGTTACTAATTATATTTACCTCCGTACCTATACGCCATATGTCATGTTAAACATAGTGGCAATTGTTTCAAAAGATTAAAATATTCAAAATGAAAGTATTAAAATTTGGTGGTACATCTGTTGGCTCGGCCAAAAACATCAATAAAGTAATTGAAATTTTAAAAAATAGCTCTCAAAATTCAGCTATTGTAGTCGTTGTATCTGCAGTTGGTGGGGTTACCGACAAATTGCTTAGCTCTGCCAATCAGGCCGTTGACAAGCAAATTAAGTATAAAGAAACCTTTAATGGCATTAAAGAACAGCACCTAAACATAATAATGGAACTGATTCCTGAGAATTCTCAAGACCTAGTTAGGGAAGTGCTACTTGCAAAATTAACACGACTGGAACAGCTTTTAGACGGTTTATATCTCATCAATGAATTGTCTCCAAAAACGACAGATAAACTCTTGAGTTTTGGGGAGCTTTTATCCTCATATCTCATTGGTGAAGCCTTGAAATCCAAAGGGCTAAACGCAGCTCTTAAAAATTCACAAGAGCTGATTATAACAGACAAAGCCTTCACTAATGCTTCTGTAAATTTCACAGCTACAAATGACAATATAAAGGATTATTTTTCTAACAATACTACCGCTATCACCTTACTACCAGGGTTTATTTCAAAATCTCAGGATGGTGAAATTACGACTTTAGGTCGCGGTGGATCAGATTATACAGCGGCAATTGTTGCGGCTGCTTTGGATGCCGATGAATTACAAATTTGGACCGATGTTTCTGGTATGTTTACCACCAATCCAAAACTTGTAAAACAAGCACAGCCCATACATGAATTAACCTATCAGGAAGCTGTAGAATTATCACATTTTGGAGCCAAAGTACTCTATCCTCCTACGGTTCAACCTGTTTTGGACAAGGAAATTCCAATTGTCATAAAAAATACACTAGCTCCTGAAGACGCTGGTACCTCTATTACAAAACACATTAAACATGCCGCTAACCTCGCAGTAAAAGGTATTAGTAATATTAGCGATATCGCATTATTAACCTTGCAAGGCAACGGTATGGTTGGGATTCCAGGGTTTTCAAAACGTCTATTTGAAACCTTATCACAGGAAAAAATTAATGTCATTTTAATTACTCAGGCATCCTCAGAGCATTCCATATGTATTGGGATTTCAGAAAAAGATGCTGAAGCAGCAAAAGCAGCCATAGATATAACCTTTGAAAATGAAATATCCCTTCATAAAATTGACCCTATAATTGTAGAAGAAGATTTGGCTATTATCGCTGTTGTTGGCGATAATATGAAAAACCATCAAGGCATCAGTGGTAAAATGTTTAGCGCCTTAGGCAAAAACAATGTCAATATTAGAGCCATTGCTCAAGGGGCTTCTGAGCGTAATATTTCTGCAGTCATCCAAAAGAAAGACGTGAAAAAAGCATTAAACACCTTACATGAGCGTTTCTTTGAAACAAAAACAAAACAACTAAACTTATTTATTACTGGGGTTGGTAATGTCGGCGAACGATTGGTAGAACAAATCAATCAGCAAAAAGCCTATGTGAGTAAAAACCTAAAACTCAATTTAAGGGTGATTGGCCTTTCCAATTCCAGGACTATGGCTTTTGATGCCGATGGTATTGATCTAGAATCATGGAAAGAGGTCCTTTCAAAAGGGGAAACAGCATCCCTAAGTGGTTTTCTTGAAGGGATTAAAACCCTCAACTTAAGAAATAGCGTATTTATCGATGTCACTGCAAATCATGATGTTGCCAATTTATATCCCGACTATTTACGCGAAAATATTGGTGTAATTGCCTGTAATAAAATTGCTTGTTCCAATGATTACAATAGCTATAATTTGCTCAAGCGTTTGTCCTTTAAATACAATGCTCCATTTTTATTCGAAACTAATGTTGGAGCAGGTTTACCTGTGATAGACACCCTAAATCACTTGATAACTTCTGGGGATAAAATAAATTCCATTCAAGCGGTATTATCTGGCAGCTTAAATTTTGTCTTTAATAATTTCGATAATAATACTTGTTTTTACGATGTGGTGAAACAAGCTCAGAAAGAGGGTTATACGGAACCAGATCCTAGAATTGATTTAAGTGGTGTAGATGTGGCACGTAAAATATTAATTCTAGCACGTGAAAGTGGTACTGCCATGAATCTGGAAGACATCCAAAACAGCTCATTCTTATCGGCGTCGGGATTAGAAGCCGACTCTGTTGATGATTTTTATGAGACTTTAATCAACGATGAATCCCATTACCAAAACTTATATGCCTCGGCGAAAGCAAATAATTGTCAGCTTAAATATGTTGCCGAATTTAATAATGGCAAGGCGAATGTTGCCTTAAAAGAAATCCCTGAAGGGCATCCTTTTTATAATCTGGAAGGCAAAGATAATATCGTAATGTTTTATACGCAGCGTTATCCAGAACAACCATTAATCATAAAGGGAGCCGGTGCTGGTGCCGATGTCACAGCCTCAGGACTATTTGCCGATATTATAAGAATTGCTAATAATTAGATACCATGAACGAAATTAAAATATTTTCACCAGGAACCGTAGCCAATGTGGCCTGTGGTTTTGATGTCCTTGGATTTTGTTTGGACAGTGTTGGCGATGAAATGCTCATTAGAAAAACGTCTAAAAAAGGCATTCGCATCAGCAAGATTGTTGGTTATGATCTTCCTTATGAAGCCGAATTAAATGTCGCCGGTGTCTCTGCAATAGCCCTAATTGAAGATGCAAAACCCGACTGTGGTTTCGAAATTGAAATCTATAAAAACATTAAACCAGGCAGCGGAATTGGTAGCAGTGCCGCTAGTGCTGCCGGTAGTGTTTTTGGAATTAATGAACTCTTGGGAAGGCCTTATAACAAGACAGAACTCACCAACTTTGCCATGAAAGGCGAAGCTGTAGCGAGTAAAAGCGAGCACGCCGATAATTTGGCTCCCGCCATTTTTGGAGGATTTACATTGGTTAAAAGTATTTCTCCCTTGGAAATATTGGAGATTCCTACACCGAATGAACTCTATGCTACAATTATCCATCCGCAAATTGAGATTAAAACATCGGAAGCAAGAGCGCTGTTACCTAAAGAAGTTGCACTGAAAGATGCCATAACACAATGGGCTAATGTTGGGAGCTTAATTCATGCCTTACACACCAGTAATTATGGACTATTGCAAAGATCAATACAGGATATTATTGTTGAACCTTATAGAAGTAAACTGATTCCGTTTTTTGACGATGTAAAACAAGCCGCTTTAGATGCAGGAGCTCTAGGCGCCGCTATTTCTGGTTCTGGCCCATCTATTTTTATGCTGTGCCAAGGCCCTGAAATAGCAAAAACAGTTGAAATTGCTATACAAAATGTATATGCAGAAACCAATATAGAATTTGACACGTTCATCTCGAAAATAAATACAGAAGGCATAAAGATTTTGTAAATACAGGGTGTAAAAACCTGGCGATCTCTTCCAATGAAACAGATGGCCAAAGCAAATTAAAATTTAAGTCGCAATGACATAAGGAAACTAATATGAATTACTACTCACTAAATAAACAAGCAGCAGAAACTACATTTAAAAATGCGGTTATTAAAGGCTTAGCACCAGATAAAGGATTATACTTTCCAGAAAGCATCAATCCCCTACCAAAGTCATTTTTTGAAAACATAGAGAAATTAACTCATGCCGAAATTGCTTTCGAAGCAATTAAACCCTTTGTATCACCCGACATTCCTGAGGATGTTTTAAAACAAATTGTAACCGAGACCCTAAGCTTCGATTTCCCTGTAGTTTCTTTAAATAAAAGTATCTCTACCTTAGAATTGTTCCATGGTCCCACCATGGCATTTAAAGACGTTGGAGCCCGATTCATGGCCAGATGTTTAGGCTACTTCAATAAAGAAAATACTCAAGAAGTGACTGTACTTGTTGCTACTTCCGGTGATACTGGAGGTGCTGTAGCCAATGGATTTCTAGGTGTAAAAGGAGTCAATGTTGTTATTCTATATCCTAGTGGCAAGGTCAGTGACATTCAAGAAAAGCAATTGACAACCTTAGGGCAAAATATTACGGCTCTGGAAGTAGACGGTACTTTTGACGATTGTCAAGCTATGGTAAAACAAGCATTCTTAGATGAAACATTGACAAAGCAAATGCAGTTAACCTCAGCAAACTCCATAAACGTCGCACGTTGGTTACCACAATTATTCTATTTTATGTTTGCCTATAAACAATTAAAAAGCAAACATGAAAATATTGTCTTCTCGGTGCCTTCTGGTAATTTTGGCAATGTATGTGCCGGTATGATGGCTCAGAAATTGGGGCTACCAATACAACATTTCATCGCTTCGAATAATGAGAATAATATTGTGACTGAATATTTAAAGACACAATTATACACTCCAAAACCCTCTGTGCAGACTATAAGTAATGCCATGGATGTTGGAGATCCGAGTAACTTTATCCGTATTCAAAATATTTATAACAATGATTTTGAGGCTTTAAAAGATAATCTATCCTCCTATAGTTTTTCTGATGAAGACACCAAAAGGGCCATGAAAGAGATTTACGACAGCTATAACTATGTTGCCGATCCTCATGGTGCTGTTGGCTATTTAGGCGCCAAAGCCTATCTAAAATCGAATCCAGAGGCACATTGTGTGTTTTTAGAAACAGCACATCCTACTAAATTTCTAGATGTTGTAGAAGACGTTATACGGGAAAAACAGGATTTGCCAGCACAAATTGAAGCCGTAATGGATAAAGAGAAAGTTTCAATAAAGATTAATAACTACCAAGGATTGAAAAGTTATTTACTACAATAAAGATTGATTAAAAAAAACCACCATTATACTTATCATAATGGTGGTTAATATTATACTGAGAATTTAGATATTAATAGAAATTCACTGATTTCTATTCTTAGTTTTTAATTCCAGGTAGACCTTCAGGCTTTTTAGTTTGCCAATTAAAAGTGGCTGCTTTTTTGGCTTTAGGCCAGAGTTCATCGAGAGAATCGGCTTTATATACGATTCCGTTTTTGAGTACTAGCGATAAGGTATTTGTGTTTCTAAGCTTCTCTAAAGGGTTTCCATCCATAATCAATAAATCTGCTAATTTCCCAACTTCTACACTACCCAAATCGGTATCGAGACCTAAGGCCTTCGCTCCTAAAATAGTGGCGGTTCTTAAGGCATCATAATTATTCATTCCACCACTGGCCATAGACCATAACTCCCAGTGGAATCCAAGGCCTTGTAATTGTCCATGACTCCCAACGCCAGCGATTCCCCCAGCTTTCACAAGGTCGTTCATAAATTCTGCATGTTTTTGAAATACATGTTCCTCGTCCATAAACCAACCTGGTCTACGTCTGCTTTTTCTTGCCAATTCCTCATAAGGAGTAAAATATTGCAATTTTTTATCAGCGTACACTTTCTCTCTTGAATAATAATAATTTTCAGCCCATGGCCCACCATAAGACACCAATAAGGTAGGTGTAACTGCAATTTTTACTTCGGCTGCACTTTGAATGACATCCTTATAAATAGGGTAAATTGGATATGAATGCTCATGCCCTGGGTAGCCATCGATAATTTCGGTCATATTCAATTTAAAATCCAAGCCCCCTTCTGTAGTTGGCATTAATTTTAATGCTTTCGCAGCCATGATTACCCATTGCCGTTGTTGGCGATTTCCCACCAAATACATTTTAATAGTCTTGGTATTATAATATTCACTGTATTGTTTTAATACAACCTTCGCATGATCCAGACTTTCTATTTTATAACCCCAAAAGCCTACACCGGGACCAGTGCTATAAACTCTTGGCCCGTGCATCATTCCGGCATCCACCATATCGGCATAAGTCAACACATCTGTAGTCGCTGTTTGTGGATCTCTTGTTGTGGTTACACCATAAGCAAGATTTGCTGAATAGATCCAAATTTGATTTTTATGAACGCCCCAATTGGGCCACATATGCGCATGTGTATCTATAAATCCTGGAGTAATGGTTTTACCTGAAACATCAATGATTTCAGTGCCCCTAGGGATACTTAAGCTTCCAGAATTCCCTATGGCTTTAATCCTATTATTTTCAATAAGTATATCCCCGTTTTCTATGACTTCACTACCATTCATAGTGATAATTCGTCCCCCTTTAAGAAGTAAATTTCCCTTAGGCATATCTCTCTTATAACTCACTTTTATCTTAAACTCTTGAGCTTTAAACTTAGGGGTCTTCTTTTTATCAGTCTTCTTTTTGTCTACTTTCGTAGAATCCGTTTTTTTCTCTTTTGCCTTGAGATCCTTTTCTTGTTTCTTTGCCAATGTCAAACTATCATCAAAGGTTTTGGCATCTGCCAAATTAATTTTAAAATGACTGGCACCCAAAGACCAATGCACAGCCTCACTATTTGCAGACCAGGCAGGGAATTCACCCCCCATAATTGTTAATTTACGCGCTGGAAATTTTGCCTTATCTGCCTTTGCTAATGAAATTTCAGGAGTCTTTCCAAATCTTGGAATCAACACCGAATAAATATCATTATTGATTTTTGCAAGCGCATGTGAAGCATCAGGAGAGATCCTTATCTCCGAAGGTTTTGATGCTTTACTTACAGCCATCCATCCCTCTTCTGCTGTTGGTAGAATTGAAGCTTCTGAAGCATCATGATCTTTTCCAAAAACATCCTGAGAGCCATAGGTTGTAATTCCTGTCAACTTTAAATGCTGCTTTTCATCAGTCCCATCCCAACGGATAGAAATTAACCCTTTAGATCCATGATTTAAATAAATCCTATCATCTACTGTTGTGAAGTGCGGAATCCTCCTAGCTTTCGACTTATCAATTAGAGTAATAATTCCCCCTTTAGAAGACACCCAGGCTAATTCTTCTTGAGCTCCAAAGGCAAAGGGACCTATAGCATTATCATAAGATTGTGCTTTTCCTCTTAAAAAGACTATTCTATTGCTTTTATAAGACCAGGCGGGGTTAGTATAAATCCCAGGGGTATTGGTTATAGCCCTCATATTTCCCCGTCCAGATATATTTATTTTATATAAATGACCACCTCCATTTTTCCAGGTTGTAAATACAATTTGTGTCCCGTCTGGAGACCAAACCGGTTGGGCTTCAGTAAAATTATTTTCAGTTAATCGCTTTGGTGTACCATTAGGAAGATCCATGACATACAACCTGTTTAAAGCCGTAAAGGCTAATTTAGAACCATCAGGAGAAGGTACGCCATCTCTTATTTGTGTTGCGAATGCTTCTTCTTTATCCTCTATAGGATATTTAAAATCTAATCGTGGTCCTACTGCCAATTCAACATTGACATTAAAGGGGATCTCAATGGCCTTCTTCGTTGCGATATTAATTTTATAAATTTTACCACCATAAGAAACGATTAGGTCTTTGTTGTCTGGTGTAAATGACATTGCAGGTAAGACCCCTAATCCCGCTATGGACTCTTGCTCGTCGCGTTGTACAGGATAAGCCAACCATTCCTCATAACCAGTGTTTAAATCTCTTAACACCAATCCCGTTTCAGCTTCAAAACGACTACCGTATACCAACCATTTCCCATCATTAGAAAGTGTTGGCGTAAATGCAGATCCGTATCTACTTGTAATAGTTGCCAAATCACCATCCTCCATATCATAAGTTCCTATTTGATACTGTGGCAACTGAGCATTATAATTCCAGGCATTATTTCGTCTGGAAAAATAAAGTAGCTTAGCATCTGGAGCGAAAGCGACATCAATAGCTTTTATATTTTTAGGTTCCCCAAATAATTGATCGCCGCCTCCTCCATCTCTGTGATAGATATGCATTTTGATATTTCTTCGGCCTTTACTACCAACAATATATTGTCCATCTGGAGTCCATTCGGCAGAGAAAAAGTTGTGTTTTTTTTCTTTGGTAATCTGTTTCTCTTCTTTAGATTTCAATTCAAGAGTCCAAATATTATCAGAACCACTTTTATCGGAAATAAAAACCAGATGCTTACCGTCGGGACTAAATCTAGGATGTACATCATAAGCCATGCCTTTGGTAATTCTTGAAGCTTCACCTCCAGAAATCGGTATGCTATAGAGGTCACCCATCATATCAAACACTATGGTTTTACCATCAGGACTGACATCCAGTGATATCCAAGTTCCTGAATTAGTATTGAAATTAATTGTTCGTTCTTGTTCTAAGGGAAGTTCCTTTGTGGCCGTTTTCAGGCTGTCTTTTTGTTGGGCATAAGCCATAGAAAATGGCATTACAGCAAATAGAAACAACAGAAATGTAAAGTGATTTTTATATCTCATAAAATTGCGAATTGGTTAATTGTCTTATTCTTTGAAAGTTAATACATTTTTAGCTAAAGTTTTAAACTATTTTGATTCGCTATGGCTCTTTTTCTTTATGTCTTCAAATCCATTCTTGAGATATAGAAATGCTAATAAAAATGGTTCAAAGGAATCTTCTATCAAATAATTTCAATTATCAGCATATTATCGAATAATATTTCATCATAATACAGTAATTATGTTGTTGTATTTTTGCTTAGTTTTGTTCCACATAAATTCAATACTTAAAAGACAAACTAAGATGAAAAATATAGCCTTATCAGCAACACATGAAGCACTTGGCGCAAAAATTGTTCCCTTTGCAGGATATAATATGCCTGTGCAATATGAAGGTGTTAATTTAGAGCATGACACGGTACGTAAATCAGTGGGAGTCTTTGATGTATCTCACATGGGTGAATTCTTAATTGAAGGACCAAATGCTTTAGAATTAATTCAAAAAGTAACCAGTAATGATGCCTCAAAACTTTCCATTGGGAAAGCGCAATACAGTTGTTTTCCAAATGATGATGGCGGTATTGTTGACGATTTAATTGTATACAAACTCAAAGAAGAAACCTATTTACTAGTAGTTAATGCGAGTAATATTGACAAAGATTGGAATTGGATTAAATCCAAAAATGACGTCGGTGCCGACATGAGAAATATTTCTGATGACTATTCATTATTAGCCATTCAAGGGCCAAAAGCCATTGAGGCCATGCAATCTATAACCAGTCATGATCTTTCAGGGATTAAATTCTATAATTTTGAAGTTGGCGATTTTGCGGGTATTGACAATGTCATCATCTCGGCTACGGGATATACAGGAAGTGGAGGTTTTGAAATTTACTGTAAAAATGAAGATGCTCAACAAGTTTGGGATACGGTTTTTGAAGCAGGCGCAGCTTTTGGAATCAAACCTATAGGTCTTGCTGCACGGGATACTTTGAGATTAGAAATGGGTTATTGTCTTTATGGCAATGATATCGACGATACGACATCTCCCATCGAAGCTGGTTTAGGATGGATTACTAAATTCACAAAAACATTTACTAATAGTGAAGCATTGGCCCTGCAAAAACAAGAAGGGGTTAAGCGCAAGCTCGTAGCTTTTGAGCTCGATGAGCGCGGTATTCCTCGTCAAGGCTATGATATTGTAGATGCTGAAGGAACAAAAATAGGAATAGTAACTTCTGGAACCATGTCTCCCTCTTTAGGAAAAGGCATTGGTATGGGTTATGTCCCGAAAAGCGCTGCTATCGTAGACAGCAAAATATATATTCAAGTCCGTAAAAAGGCCATTCCGGCAACCCTGGTAAAACTTCCTTTTTATAAAGGGTAAAAATTGCATTCTATTATGAAGGACTGATGATGGTGAGTGTGCAGAAACATAAAATTTTAATATTAGGAGCAAGTGGCTTTATAGGTAATGCTATTTATAAAGAGCTTTGCTCCTATTTTAATACCTATGGCACCTATTGTACCGACAGTCCTGAATTTTCCAAGAACCAACATTTCTTTCAGTACAATGTGGAGGAAGATGATATTTTCGAAATATTAGAGAACATAAAGCCAACACTGATAATATCGGCCCTTCGCGGCAACTTTTCGGCTCAAGTTATTGCCCATAAACACCTCATTGAATATATAAAAGTTCAGAAGAGCAAATTCATTTTTCTATCCTCTGCCAATGTTTTTGATGCCTATAGTAAATACCCCAGTTATGAATACGACAAAACATTGAGCCATAGTATTTATGGTCATTTTAAAATAAAAATTGAAAATGCCCTATTGCGATTACCAAAGCGTCAAGTGGCTGTGTTACGAATTCCAATGGTATTTGGAGCGGGTTCTCCTCGAATAGAAGCATTAAGAACCCATTTAAAAGAGCATACACCAATTGAAGTATTTCCTAATTTAATTTTAAATGCTACGACCTATAAAAAGTTAACCCAACAAATACACTATATCATAAACAGAAAGAAATTTGGTGTCTTTCATTTAGGCAGTAAGGACTTAATTCATCATGACGATTTCATAAAAGACATTTTAAAATCTCTCGGTCATTATAAGCCATTACTAAAACAAGTTTATACCACCAACGAAGATCGGTATTTGGCAGTGCTTCCAAAAGAGAACCTACTCCCAAAACACTTACAACTTATCAGTCAGGATATTTTATCAGATTTAGAAGTTTAGTTGAATTTAAGTCTCAAATTGCTTAAATTTATTAGAAAATTAAAACTGGAATTATTAAAATTCGAGAATTCAGTTATTCAATCATTCTCAGAACATTGAGAACTCAAACAAAAACCACTATTATGTCTAAACTTTCAGAAGCAGATATCGAAAAAAGACTCCTTCAATTCCCGGACTGGGACTACCACAACAACGCTATTCACGCCGAATTTGAATTCGATAATTTCAAAGATTGCTTTAGCGCCATGAGTCGCATAGCCTTTGAATGCGAAGCCCTTAACCATCATCCAGAATGGTCAAACACTTATAATATGCTCAATATTTCATTAGCGACCCATAGTGCCAATGGGGTGACCGAAAAGGATTTTAAATTGGCAGAAGCCATAGAAACAATTGTAGAAGTTGAAGAATAATTTGTTTTTATACTTAGCCTTTTTAAATTTGTGCAACAAATGGTATTCTATTATTAACGATAAAAAAGTTCCGGGATTCGCTGGAATGACAAAATAAATTATGGGAAGAGCTTTTGAATTTCGTAAAGCACGTAAAATGAAACGTTGGTCAGCTATGAGCAAGGCCTTTACACGTATTGGTAAAGATATTGTAATGGCAGTAAAAGAAGGTGGACCAGACCCAGCAAGTAATTCTCGTTTAAGAGCTGTAATTCAGAATGCTAAAGCAGTTAATATGCCTAAGGATAATGTTGAACGCGCTATTAAGAAAGCGAGTGAAAAGGGTCAAGGCGATTATAAAGAGGTCGTTTTTGAAGGATATGCACCCCATGGAATCGCCGTTTTAGTTGAAACTGCGACCGATAATAATACACGTACCGTAGCCAATGTAAGGAGTTATTTCAATAAATGTGATGGGAGTCTAGGGACTTCTGGATCTGTAGTTTTTATGTTTGACCACAGTTGTAACTTTAGGATTAATGCAGAAGGATTGGATGCCGAAGAAGTCGAACTGGAATTCATAGATTTTGGAGCTGAAGAAGTTTTTGCTGACGATGATGGGATCTTAATCTACGCGCCCTTTGGAAGTTTTGGAGCCATTCAAGCAGAACTAGAACAGCGAGAGATAGAAATATTATCTTCGGGATTTGAACGTATTCCACAAGTTACAAAACCATTAAATGAAACCCAGGTAGCTGATGTAGAAAAACTTCTTGAAAAATTAGAAGAGGATGATGATGTACAAAATGTGTATCATACCATGGAAGAGACAGCCTAGTATACCAACAAAATTCATAAAAAGCCGAAACCTTCTTGTTTCGGCTTTTATTTTATCCGCTTAATTCGTTTGTAATTGTACAAACTTTTCTAAGTGCATGGCTTCCAAGAAAGGCTCCTCATGAACTTCGTCACTAGCGTTTCTTTCTACAACTCCTAGATCGACACCCACAACATTTCTAAAAGGACGGCTTCCAGGATCCATATCGATCAATTCAATAAACTTATCGACGACCATCATGGGATCTGTTGGGACTTCAGGGTTACTAAACATCCCTTCAAAAGCAGTATTCATACCTTCAAAGGCTTCATTAAACACTTCTGGATAACTCTCTGCACGATGATCTTCATCTACTGGATGCGGACTTTGTGGAAAGAGTTCTGTTGTAAAAGGTCCCGGTTCTACCACTACTACGTCTACTCCAACCGAAGCTAATTCTCTTCGGGCCGCTAAGGAATACCCTTCGACTGCCCATTTACTAGCATTATAAATGGCAAAAAACGGAATTGCCAAACGTCCGGCAATCGAACTAATATTGATAAATAAGCCCTTTGATTGTTTGCGCATTCCCGGTAAAAAAGCACGAGTTACACGATGTACACCAACGACATTAACATCCAATTGATTGCTCAATTCCTGTCCTGTAAAAGCCTCGATAAGACCGACAAACATTTGACCAGCATTATTAATAACAACATCTGCTGGACCACCCTCACGTTCCATAGTCTCTGCTGCTATCTCCACAGAACTCTCTGAGGTTACATCTAAATCAAGAACTTCGATATTTAATTTGACCAATGCTTCTGCCGCAATCCTATTTTTTCCAAAGGGATCACGCATGGTCGCAAAAACACGATCACCTCGTGCCGCTAACTTCTTGGCTGCCAAAAGCCCGAACCCCGAACTACAACCTGTAATTAATACTGTTTTCATGATGTTTTATACTATTTTATGTTATTAAAAAACATAAAGAATGAAGTTCACAACTCGAATTTGAGAGCTATTTAAAATACGATTTATTTTGCTGACAACCAAGTAGATGTCAGTTTTATCCGCCTAAATGATAATAACTTTTATCAACAATAGCACAACAAATATTTACAGTGTATAAGGAAGTGGGTTTCAGTAGTAATTTATACTTTGAATGACATGACGTTTTACCTCTTTTTATTAAGAATCTATTTCAAATAGAAAGCCATCTTAAAGTGGAGAAAGATGGCTTTTTAATGGTTCATTTCAAATGTTTCTTTTTAGGGACATGGTAAACATGTTTAATTTATGTTTCATTTAAGACTACTAACTAAACCTGTTATACTAAATGCAAAACTTGTGCCAAATTTAATTTAGGGTACTAGTCATCTATTTTTTTTACATATTAAGTTCAAATTCCTAGATTTTAAATATGTCCAAATGACTATTATTTTTTTTAACAATAAAATTTTCAGTAATTTAGGCTCACTTCCTGAGATTCCTAATTCCAACTTACTACTGTATTTTACGGAGAATTCAGCCTTGAATTAGTTCGTGCTTGTCTAATATTAGCATATTAGATTATAAATCATTTAAACCAAACATCATGAAAATTAATCCTTCAAAAATGTTAAGACTAATTGCTTTTTTAGTACCCCAAAACGCAGAAGCACATAAACAACATTTAAGAATCCTTATAGATAATACCTTAAAAGATATAAAATAGCTTAAAAATATAAACGCACTTATAAAAGCCGAACTCCTTAAATGGTTTCGGCTTTTTTTTGCTAATATTACAGGTATAAATCTTAAATCTTATGAGTTGGATACAAGTTATTCCTTTTGAAGCCGCCACTGGCAAGTTAAAACAGATCTATAAAAAGATTAAGGGGCCAAATAATCAAATAGATAATGTTTTGAGTATTCATAGTCTCAGGCCACACACGCTTACGGGGCATATGAGTCTATATAAAAACACTTTACATCATAGTGATAATAGTTTTCCCAATTGGTTTTTAGAGCTCTTAGGGACCTATACAAGCTATATTAATCGCTGTGACTATTGCTATGAACATCATTTTGCTGGAATGAAACGCTTTTTAGCCGATGACGTAAAGGCAGATGCTCTTCGAGCTCATATAGAAAAGAATACTCTTGAGGAAATTCTCAATGCTAGAGACCTGGCAGCCATACGTTATGCTGAGAAGTTGACTATGGATGCAAATAATATCACGGAAGCCGATATTGAACAGCTGAGATCACAGGGCAATGATGATGGTGAAATCTTAGAAATAAATCAAGTCATCGCTTACTTCAATTATGCCAACAGAACGGTATTAGGCCTTGGCGTAACCACCGCAAATGAAATTTTGGGACTCTCACCAAAAAATAAAGATGACGAACGCGCCTGGGATCATCAATAGACCAGCGACACCCTAGTCCTAAAGCGACTTCTTAATATTTTAGTTCGAGGCGTTCAGAGCGATACATCAAATCTGTTTGCCCCCAGCCAGCAACTTTATTGCCATTTAGGGTTTTAAAGTACAAAGTTGCTTCAAACACCTCTTTTCCAGTGTCGTAATCTATTTCTACGATTTTTCCATAATGATTGATTTTCGGTGTAACAAAACCAGAGGTTACCAATATATTATTCGACGCTGTGAGATAATCTACATCGCTAATAATAGATGAATAAAAGGCTTCACCGCGTTCTTTTCCAAATTGCCAAATTTGCTTTACCGTTTTATCAGTTTCATTTATTTGATATTCAACGGCACGAGAATAATTATTTTCATCATTAAAATTTCTATGTACCCCATTATCAAAAACAATGATATTCCCATTAGGTAAAACCTCAGGCGCATGTGGCCCCCAAGCAAAGTCAAAATCTTCAGCACTTTTAGTTCCATTTTGAACAGCCTTAGCATAAGGTTTTCCTTGTTGACTTAGGGCTTTTAAGAGATACGGTTCGGTTTCAAAACCATCGCCATTTCTTCCAGATTTCCCCCAATTTTTATCCTCAGACAAAATCCATTCCAAGTTATCATCCCAAGATATTTTAGATAGGCCTTGATTTCTTCCTGAAACAATTATGGTACTATCCTTAGGATTAAATGCCAGTCCATTCATATGAAGCCAATCCCCTTTTTTAATATAATTGCGTTCTTGCCTGCTTACATCTAGGTGTTTCGCTAAATCCCATTCCTTAACAATTTCACCCTTAGCTCTGTCGTATAGCATTATAAAGTCACTGTCGGATTGTATTTTTTCGCCATCTATATTTATAAAAGCATTTCTCTTACCTACACATATTAAAAGATTC
>Ga0105356_10002094_pt1 | contig 19945 bp, 16 predicted proteins | sample GOMGulsemesocosm_3_FD_83502 | JGI IMG/M metagenome (GOLD analysis project Ga0105356, IMG submission 83502) | Methane-oxidizing microbial communities from mesocosms in the Gulf of Mexico - GOM9D Gulf of Mexico | ecosystem: Environmental > Aquatic > Marine > Cold seeps | place: Gulf of Mexico... | reverse complement strand
CTTGGAGTCAAAGATTCGAGTCTTGCACAACCATTGGTAGAGCAGCTTCAGCTTATCTGAGTTAAACCCTGCAGGAATAGGCTGTGTTAGTTGTCCCGACTCATCAAGGTATTGCAGAATGCTATATTCAAAGCGCAACTGTGTTTTAGCGAACGGCATAGTGATCACCTCGTATAGGGCTGATGCCAAGAATGGCCTCGGCACGTTGGTCAGCCACTAGAGCAGGGGGCAGGGACTGTTGTTGCGCCTGCTCCAGTATCTGCTCAACTAATGCGGATATGCTGCCTACTCGTTTATTAATGGTGCTTTCTGCACTGCCTAAATTATTTGTATATTCGTCGACGGCAATCAAACCACCCGCATTCACAACATAGTCTGGCACATAGCAAATACCCCTAGCCTGTAATAGATAGGGAATATCTGCGCTATCCAACTGATTATTGGCGGCCCCCGCGATAATAGAGCAGGTGAGCTGTTGAACACTGCGTATATTTAAGGCCCCACCTAGTGCGCAGGGGCAGAATACATCACATTCCTGCTGGTATATTTGTTCTGGAGCTACATATTTTGCGTCCAGCTCAGAGGCTATCCGCATGGCCTGCTGCTGATTCGTATCGCTTACTATAAGTTCGGCGCCCTCTTGCTTTAAACGCCGCGCTAGCGGCTCACCCACATGGCCCAGGCCTTGAACAGCGACCCTTACGCCTTTTAGTGATGGTTTCCCTAGCTTATGCGCTATGGCCGCTTTAATACTTAAGAGCACACCTAAGGCCGTATAAGGGGATGGGTCGCCAATTTTACGGCTGGTATTAGTTACATATTCACTAGTGAGGGAGATGTATTCAATGTCGATAGGCGATGTGCCGCTATCAACAGTGGTGATAAAACTACCGCCCAGCTTCTGTAAATACTCACCATATTTCCTAAAATAGGCTTTGCGGTCTTTTATGCAGTCTGGTTCTAACAGTACAGCCTTGCCACCGCCGTGGGCTATACCAGCAAGGGCGGCTTTATAGGACATGCTTTGGCTAAGGCGTATAGCATCTCTCAACGCGGCCATATCTGACTCGTATTTCACACAGCGTGTACCGCCCAAGGCTGGGCCTAGTTTACTGTTATGAATAGCGATGTAGCCACGTAACTCTGTACCAGAGTCATTGAACTGGTACAGCTTCTCGACGGACGGGTGCCCGATGACTTGAAACATAGTTACCTACCTTGTGGGCGAGTATCAATACTGTGGCTTGGGGTAAAAGCCCAGTGCTTCTTATTTAATAGCAGAACTGTGGGGAGTTGCTAGAGGAGTGTTGTTTTTTGAGGTGGCTTAATAATGCTTCTATATAATTTAACTTATGTGTAGCAGAATTATTCTTTATTGCATTATAACTAATTGAATTATAATGATAAATACTAGAATTAAAGGTGTTTATTAACAATTTTGTAATGTTTTTTGTAATGCATTGCTTCTTATCTCGATAAATCGGGCCAATTCGTTACAAAATTCACTCTATTAATCGATAATTTCTCTACCAACATCAGGAGCTGCCAACCAAATCTCTGTATCGGGGTACTTCAGCGCACTTCTCACGCTTTCTTGAGAATTTGATAAGAATTCTAATAACAGCTCAGATTCATCATTTTTCTGTACCATTTCAGATTTAGTGGATTTTTCTTTATTCATTACATAGATCCCTCAAAACTTACTTATACCATACTCACAGAAATCACCTGTGGTGATTAAAATACGCCACAAATCCTACGAATCAAGCATGTCACTTTCTAACCATGAAAAGTCATCACACTAAACCTGTGATGCTCTGTATTTCCGGCTGAATCGGAGTGATGAGGGGAGGGGGAGGATAATCATTTTTTTGAATGGATTAACAATATTTCTTGCCACCTGGAATTAAATATTATAATTTCAGCCCATGGCGTAGGCTTGCGTCTGAGACCTTGCTGCATGGCGAACATAAAAGCTTTTTCTACGAAATAATTCAATTCACTTAACTGAGCAACGCTTAGCGGTGATATGAGCAGCACATTTCATCGTACTTACTTTTATGAAGCGAGGTTCAGACTATGTACAACTGTTTTTTCACATCCCCCCACAACCCTAAGTTGGTGTCAGATAGAGCTAAATGGCTGGCAACAGGAATTTTTTTAGCTACTGGAGTCAAGATTAAGGGTGTCGAGCCTGCCAACTTATTTAGCAGGCTTATAGGCTATAAAAGTCATAGTGATTTAATTCACCAAACTAAGAAACAAGAGATAAGTAATATTGATGAAAATCTTTTTTCTTGGGGGAACCACACAAAGTTAGAAAATTCATTAATAGAAAACTACCCCAGCTTAACCAAAGAGCAAGCATCACTCGTTATTAAGTTTGTAACTCTAAGCGGGTGTCGGTATTGGGACGAAAAATGGTCAAAAGCTGCATTATCTCAGTTGAGACAAACCAATGATTGGTGCTCTCTGCTAATTGACAGGTCTATGTTTATAGAAAAACTAGCTGACTTGATGCTAGAAATTGGGGTTGAGCGGGAGCCTCAGTTTGATCGCGGGGTTCGTCTCCGCGTTTACTGTGCTATTACCACCTTGTATCTTCAGCGTGCATTAGGGGTGACGAGTAAGATCACTGCCAATCAAATTTGGGATCTTCTTGAACCATCAAATTTTTGCACTCTTCGGGATTACGAATTACAGGGTAATGACAACTTGGGTTTAAAACGGAGCATTTCTGGCTATGGAGGATTATTGCTCTCTCTAAATGATCAATTAACAAAAGATTATGATTATAAGGACAATCATATTAAAACTAGCGAACGGCTTGCTCCTGTTTTTGAAATTTTACTAGGTAAGAGTTACTACACGCACCCATTAAATGGACAGATTTGGGGGAAGGGATTATCAATTCATGATTATGGTGTTTATAAAAAAGGGATAAAAAAAACAGATGAAGCATATAGGCATGGTTACGTTGTAGCATATGCCAAGGACAAACATGAGTTGCCCAGTACTAGTAAAATCCTCATTTCTGACGAAAATCTTTCGGATTTATGCTATCTAGACTTGCCAATCAGCAATGAACATGAACTTAACTTCATAGAAACACTAGATAAAAAAAGAAGTTTAGCTGATGAATTAGTATTTTTTCGGATAGCTGAAGGGTATTTCTTTAGTTCGTATGATCTTCTTTTAAAAAAAGTAGGTCTTATTAGTTCTCCTCCGAATATCGTATGGATGAAAGGGGTGATGATTAAATCCTAAGCATCATTCTAGCCACCAAAACCCTTTGGTGGCTAGAGACTTCGATTTAAGCAAATTATTAAAAAAATGGTAGGAATAATTCATGCTTCAACTACTAAGAGACAAAAGGCTTAAACTCTTTTCTTACTTTCTCTGATGTTCTGTCGGGCACGCTTAATATTCTCCGCTGACATTACCTCTTCAGCCGAAAGGTCGAGAGTACAATTGATAAAGGTTGCCAGCCCTTTATCGCTTATCCGAAAGTCATAAGGAAGATGATACTCAAAGTCACCACCTGAGCTTTGTCTCTCGTCAATGATTGCTAAAATTGCTCGTAGATAATCACTATTGGATTGTTTTCGGGATGCTAAGAGCTCTTTTGTTAGATTGTCTGTCACATTAATCTTTGTGTTTTTAGCAAAATCTGCAATTGCTTCGACAATTTGATAGTTTTCTGGCCAATACTTAAGGTCAAATTGGCCATGTAAGCTTTCCAATCTATCACGCAAGTAAGAGTTGTATAGGTGGTTCTTATTATTCTCAGCAGCACGATCAAGTAAATGCAGGGGGTGATAGTCGTCATAACCGCTGATGCTAGAAGTCTCACAAATATCTTTACGTTCTTCGAGTAGTACGGCCAATTTAATTGCGATCTTGGAAATATCAGCATTTATTTTATTTATTTCCTTCTTCTTTATTCGAAGCTCCTTTGATGCTTCAGGTGTATAGTGCGCTGAAACACATAGCAAGGCATCCCATAAATTTTTTTGCTGTTTCTCCGATAGAGAATTGACCAGCTCTTCATAAAAGCTCTTCATTTCAGCTTTACGTTCGAGCAGTCTGTCGATTACAGGGATTTCCGTAAGCCAAATTTGCTCGTTAATATATGTTTTACGGATATTTTTTAGGATAGTTTCCATTGAAAAACCTCGTTTTCGTTAATTCCATGGCAGTATAGTCCTTAGCCTTTTTACATAAGGTATCAGTTTAATGAAAATTAATAGAGCGAATAAGTACCTCTGGTTACTTGAGACCAATATTTCTCGAAGAAAGAGGAGGAAACTGCCACTCAAGTATTTTGATGGATATATCGAAAAAAAGCTCGACATGTGCAAGGCTATGCCTTTATATGTGGTTGAACTGTTACTATGTAAACTGAATTTTTATGATAGACGAAAATTGGAACATTGGTGAATATGTAAAAGAAGTAAAGCTCGAAATCATCAAAGAAGAAAAAAAGGGGATATCCCGCCCACGAGTAAGGCCAGTGGATAGTTTTGATGCATCCATTCGAGTTGAATTTCCCAGAAAAATTAGAGAGCAGTTCCCAATAGGCACCCAGTATCTGGCAACAGTTAAGGTCTGCCAAAAACATAATGCTGACGGCACTCCTAGAGGCGCCCCTTACTTAAGGGCGAGTAATATTGAACTAATACCAAAGTCTGTACCAGATACAGGCTTAGTTGCTAAAGTGAAAGCATGTAGTATTAGTGGCCTCGCGTACAGATATGAATAACAGTCAATAAAGAAGTTCTACACCGAAGAAAATCATCAAGTCTCGCAAAGTTTGGACTAAGATCGGTTATAGTTCATAGACGTAATTTACACCGGTACTTTTGCTAAACAGGTGCTTTAATATGGATCAAGCTCGCCCACGCTAGGGTTTTAACTCCGAGGAAGGGTTTGGCATTAAATTATAATAGGGAATATTTCTAGTCTTATGAAAGTAAAAAATTCTGCGATCATATATACAGGCTATGATTATCAAACTCTGCAAGGAGTAAAGCTGCTCGCGGAATGGCTCCAAAGCCCTAATCAGTACGCTAGAGTAGCATTTGAAGCAGAGAAGGACAGTAATGAAACACCTGAAGGTATAGATGATGTTGTTTGTGAGCGACCTAATGGCATTAGAGATTTTTGGCAAGTAAAATTTACCCCCTCCCCAGAGAAGGATGAAAACTGCCTGACGTGGGGTTGGCTGTTAAAGGTATCAGGTACAACAGCAAGATCTCGTTCCATTCTCAAAAAACTCTACGATGCTATTAATGCTGTGCCTGCTGAAAAGCTTGGGCATGTTGTTCTATTGACCAACAAGCGGCCGAACAGATCGATGGAGTCCTGCCTGCTGCCTAGTTCGAAAATAGACTTTAATCAGGTTGATAATGACTCACAAAAAGAAATTATCCGACAATTAGGAAGCCACGAAGCCGCTATATTTCTTTTTTCGAAGTTGACGGTCCAGCATAGCGATGGAGACTATCTTACGATAAAGCGTAGTGTTCGATCTGAGCTTCTGAAGTTTTCCGACGATACAGGTGTTGAAAGGCTCGTAGCAAGAGCACGCGAATGGGCAATGTTTAAGAACAACCCACCAAGAAATGGTTGGGTTTATCTTCATCATGTTAGAGAAGTCTTATCACCAAAAAGACCGGAGCCTATACCTGAAATATTCTCTGTACCTGAGGATTATTGTCTCCCCAATTCGGATTTTCACAATGATCTACTTACTCGCATTAATCATTCAAACGGCGAAGTTATAACGCTAACGGGCAAGCCTGGTGTTGGAAAAAGTACGTATCTATCGTTTTTATGCCAAGAACTGGAAGGTCAGGAAGTTCCGTTAATACGTCACCACTATTTCTTATCATTGGGAGATACAACTGAAGACAGACTAAGCCCAAGAATTGTTGCTGAATCCCTGTTGCATCAAATTGATAGCTTTCACAAAGAGGCAAATGCAAGTACACCTCACCCGGAAAACTTGCGTAATGCACTGTTAACCTGCGCAAATTACTACAAAGACAAAGGAAAACCTTTTGTAGTATTGATTGATGGCCTGGACCATGTTTGGCGAGATAACGCTAAAAATAAAAAGCCATTAGATGAAACCTTCAGACAATTGCTACCTACAACAGAAAATTTAGTGGTACTTGTCGGTACGCAACCAGTTGATGATGAGTTACTTCCACACACACTGCTTACCCATTCACCTAAGAATGAATGGCACTGGTTGCCTGAGATGTCTGGAAATTCGATATACGAGTTTTTAAAACTTCATATTGAATCTGGTCGATTATTCTTGAACTGTCATGAGGATCATGTAGATGAAGAAATTCAGAATAGTGCTGGCGCGTTATTAGAAGCTACAAATGGCTATCCTCTACATGTGATTTACTCATCTGAGTATCTGTCTCATCATGGATTAGAACTTTCCTCCTGGCAAGTTGAGAAACTTCCTCCATGCTCCGATGGCAATATTACTACTTACTATTCCGAGCTTTGGCGTAACCTTAATTATAGACAAAAGGATGTCCTTCACCTGTGCAGTGGTTTTCAGTTTGCGTGGCCGAGACAGGCAATTGGTACTGTTGTAAATGATAATCACGAATATGCACCGAGTGTAGATTCAGTTGCACATATGTTGTCAGAAGGAGTCTGCGGCGTAAGGCCTTTCCATGAAAGTCTAGTGGTATTTGTGCTAAATCAGGAGGAGCACCAAGAGCGAATAAACGCATTGTTGCCATGTGTGTGTGAATGGCTGAGTTTGAGCGCCCCAACACATCTCAAAGATAATTGGCTTTGGTCGAGTTGGGCTCGGGGGGGCGACTCTTCGAGGTTACGACAGGGTGTTACTCGAGACTGGGTGCTTGATAAGCTTATTATTGGAATGCCAGTGAGATCATGCATTCGACTGTTGTCTGAGGCAGAAACCTATGCGTTTCAGGATCTTGAGTATGCAGAGGCATATCGGCATAGAACACTAAAAACTAGGCTTATTAATGGTCCTGAGTTCCAGACATGGGATTCCACTAATCTGGAAGCGCTCTCTCTAATTATCGCTGATCAAGCGTCTATAAATGAAATAATCTCTGGACAAAACGAGTATTCACCAACCAAATTATCAATATTGGCAATTGCATTATGGTATAGAGGGTTAATTGATCAAGCAGAGCTATTATCGAAGAAGGCTATTGATCGATACCGAGCTAAAACGAAACTCTTAACTTCACGGCACTTTCAAGATAACGATGAAGCTGCTGTATTGATAAAAGCAGGAGTATTAACTGACAGTCTTAACTACGAAACGATGTTTAAAGGAGAAAATTTCGTTAATTGGCCTGACGAATATGTAGCTAGCTTTAGACGTGCATGTTGCATAAAAAAAGACCTTGGTCTGCTCTTCAGGGCTTGGCAGTGTTTATCTGGTGATTCAAATCATATTGGTGAAATCGAACTTGATGCAATTAGGTTAAGCATTGTCGAGGGTGCAGATATTTCTTGTAGGCCAGAATATAGCTCTTTTTCCTCACAGCAGTTATCTCAGTTTTTAGATATATTCTCTAAGAAAAAATTCTCCAGTATTGAAACTCACCATTTTGATGGCCAGTCGGCAACAGCCTTCAAGGTGGAAAAGACGGACAGTTACCATAGTTGGTTCTTTGCTTCACTTTTTACTAGGTTGAATGCGGAAGGTGACTTCTCTTGGTTGCCAGTCACTGCAACGTCAGATCAAGCAGATGTGTCATCCCATTGTGATTTGCTCAATGAGCTTATAGATTGGCTCGCAAATGAGCTTTTAGCAGGAAATACATTAAATTTTGATGTGGTTTGTACACTGCTTCCTTCGGAACCAATATTAGATGAGGCCCAATGGGACGCACGACGAGCTGATATAAATTTAAAGCGTGATTGGATTGAAATTGCTGCCGATTGTCACCTGATAACAACCAAGTCAGAAATCACGCGTGATGAACTCGAGAACACTATCGACTCTGGCATCTTCAGGGTTGAATGGCTAAGGCTATGGTATAAAGAGATAGGTCTCAAGTTGTTAGATGATGATGCAGTGGAACTGCTTATTGAGCTTGAAGATAAGCGGCAGTTAAATGAGCTAGAAGAAACAGTTGAGAATTCTAATACTTACCTCGAACTCGCTCAAATAGCATTTCAACACGATAATCTAGCCTATTTTGAAAGGTGTTTGAGAAAAACATGGGATTTTGTGCTCGGTTACGGGCATCACAAAGACCGTACCATATTTGATGTATTGACAGCTGTAGAATACCTTTCTGACGCTGATCCTGATTCTGCACTGGATATACTAGAGCGAATATCACCGATAGTTTTCAATATATCCAAGTTTACAGACGGAGATGAAACTCGGCACTCCAAACACTCTATATCTTCGTTATTGGCAAGATTAAACCCGCAAACAGCGGCTTCAGTTTATGAGCAGGAGCTCAGTGATGGTGAATGGTACTATGCTGAAGAGACAATTCTAAGATTGCTAGAGAGGTGTGACTTTTCTTCGCCTATAACTAAACGTTTATATCTGACAGGTTTGCACTCAAGCTGTTACCAAATTCTTAGAGAAAAGATTGAACAAGAAAATTCACCGGCTATTCATATCAGAGATGAAATAGAGAGCTTGCTTGGTATTAAAGTTCAAAACATGGCCGAAGATAAGCGTTCATCAACTGATGAGCTTGATGAAAAAATTTCGTTGCAGCCATCAGATTATCCGCCTAACAAGTTTGACGAGCTGACTGAGGCACTCAAGGGTAAATATAGTGCTAGTGAGTTTTGGAAGGCCTGGTACAAATATTGGTGTGATCAGGGTAAAGAGTGTGAGCTACTGCAGTATTTAATGCCAAAAGCATCGACATTTGTTGATCGTTTTGATGACAAACGATACCTGTTAGATTTCCTTTTTTTCAGTGCTAAAAAGTTAGAGGGTAAAGCAAAAGCCTTTAGGCTTTTGGTTGCAGCTCACAAGGCAATGGGAGGTTGGTCTGATTGGTATGAGCGGGCTGAGAACAGTATTGATCGGCTTAAAGTCGTTGCAGAGCAATATCCTAAAAGGATTGATGAATTCATAAAGCTAACAACATCACAGCCAGACAGTTGGAAGGATAAGCTTGGCAGCTTAATTATTCCCAACGACAAATTAGTCTTTTTACTTTCTTATAGTGGTAGGAAAGATGAAGCGCTTACACTTACTTTAGCAATGGTTGAAAAGCTGGAAGATGACGTTCGTAACCTTAAACTTGCAACTCCGGCCTGGGATTGGCGTCAGGATGACTCTCTCGAAGAAGCATTGGTTAAACTTCTAGTTTCAAGGCTGAAGCTCCCGATACCTTCAATTAAGCTATGGACAATAGACCAGCTTTCACTGCTTTTAATAGCTCAGCAACCAAGAGTTGAGGAGTTGTTGATTGAAGACTTAGCAAATAGAAAGCAGGAATCCGAGTGCGTAGAAGTGTTATGCGTATTTTTCATTGCAAAGTCTAAGGGGTATGTTTGCCCAAATGATCTGGGCCAATATATCAAAGCAAGGTCCACTTTGTCTGATCTAATGCTCTCAGAATTAATATCAAATCCAGGAAATTTCGGGGAGTATTCTTATCCTTTTGCTAGTCTAGATAGTGGAAATAATCGATTCGAATATTATCAGGGAAGCCATGTGCCTCTACTGTATAATTCATTGCTAAAAAAAGAAGAGAGAAGAACCGGTTTACCCTTTACTGACCATTACCAATCTGAATGGAACAGTACATTCGAATACCAGCCTTCTACGGGAATAGCTATTGACTACTTTTTAGGTAGTGATAGGCAGAGAGCTACCGGGCAATTCTATACGCAAGCAAGCCATCGCGGTCGTTCTGCATACCTGAGAACAATAGAAGTGGCAAAGCAACTTTACGGTATGCCCGATTCTTATGCTGATCAATTATCGATACCGGCACTACCTATCGAACCTGCGTATATGGCATTAACTCCTCAAGAGCCAACATGGTTGCCTAAATGGGGGAAAGAAAATTCTCCCGATAGGGATAGTTTGATTGATTTTGTTGAAGAAGCTTTGGAGAATTTTGAAAGTGAAGATAACACTCTTGACCTGTTAGCGCTTTCACTGCCTATTAAGCTTGATGATGACCACTGGGTTGATTTAACAGTTGTAAAAGCCATAACGGAATTAGAGTCAGAAGTAGACGGTTCGATAGAAGAACGTTCCGGTTGCTTAGTAGTTGGCGACCTACTAGACAAGACGTTGTCTTACGAGTTCGATGAGAGTGAAACCCCTAAAACCACTTTATTAGCAGGAACACCGTATCCGTTTATGAGATATGGTCACTGGCACTCTGATCTTGAGTCACGAGGGTTTTATATTCCCAAGTGCAATGTTGATAGTAAAAAAATTACCGGGGCTTCTAACGATGGTTTATTTTATTACTCAATTGATAACGATATAGTAGGCTTTTCATCATTTTGGCATACAAACTGGGAGCCTGTTCATCCGAATGGCGTTCGTTCTCTTTGTGGTTCTTATACTGTAGCAACTGGAGATAAGATTGAAAAATGGCTCAATTCAAATAACACAAATCATAAAAGCTACTATGCTTGTAAAGCCAGACTGCTTGTGTCTGAAGATAGCTTTAGAGAGTTTAATCAGGAAGAAATTGAGTTTGTAATAAGCTGATTTATTCAGGTTGAAATAGATTTTCTAATCGCTTAGAGACACTTCTTCGTCAGCAATGTTTTCGTATTTGGAAATACCAGCATCAATTAACTCAACAATAGTAAGATCATTATCAATCGAACTTGGATCTACATGATCAAAGCTCATGCCAAAAAAATAACTAGCTTTCATCAGAATGCTTGTTGGCGTACGGCCAAGTAAATCAGCAATATCTACTATCGACTTTCCTTGAGAAATGTAGCTGTACAAGAATTCAGTATCATCCTTATTCCATTTTTTCCCGTGATTAGGAGGGAGTTTAGAAGGGCGCTCAATACACTTTTGATAAAAAGTTGAGATCTCACCATAGTGTAACTCACCGATGGATTCTCTTTTATTGTCCACTTCAAGCCATTTTGAAGACTTTAACCAAATTAACCAATGCTGATCATGATGAGATATCAAATAAGCAGGACTGGGTTTAAGGACTCTTTTAATTGTAATAGATGGGTCATTGAGCAGTATGTGAAGCTTTAGTTGATCAATCTTTGGTAGTTTTGAGGGCACTCTAAATATCCTTCAAAGCACTGATTGTTCCATTTTCAGTAAATTTCTCTATAACCTACTAGAGCCTAATGTAGCTTGAGTTTAACTTCTCCTATCAATTTCTGGAAGTGGCTCATTCAATTGGCTGTCCGTTAGACCTCCCTTATGAGCGTTGTACTGCCAGATAAGAAACATTTCCAGCAAACGTTCATTCTCTTGTTTAAGCCTCATGTTCTCGGCTTTCAGTCTGTCTATACTCTGAGCTGCGCTTTTAAGTGTTTGCGGTTTGCTTTTTGTAGGTGCGCCACTTTTTAGGACAGCTTTTCTATCATTGAATGCGTTTTTAATATCTACATTTCTAAACATTGCCTGCCTGGTGGTTTCCCTGCCATAACGTGACTTGAACTCATCAACGAGTAAATCCCATGTTAGTTTTCCGCTCCATCCATCAAGTATCTCTTTGGCTCGCTGAACGTCATTTTTATCAATATGTTTTGCCATAAGTTTTTCCTGTGCAAGCTAATTAGAGCAACTTCTTTATTGTTTCAAAGGAGATTGGAGGAGGGGTGTCTGTATTGCTTTGCTTTCCTAGTACTCGCTGAACAGGAGTATCTTCAAAATCATTCTTTAAACGAACCACAGCGCCTTCCTCGACGTTATCAGATCCAAGTATATGAATAAGCTCATCTAATCGATCTATTGTTCTAGACTGGTGAATTACCCAGCGATTCGCCCCCCATATTTTATCGTCTTCTGCTTGAACCGCATTTCTAAGTTGCTTAGAGAGCAAATCCCGCTGTTTTTTTAGACGTTCAAGCTTTTCGCCATCGCCCTTGATGCAAACCTGCTCACTACAGTTTAGGCAGTCAGCACATTTCTGGCAGGGCGAGAATGCGAAATCATGTACACAAAAACCAAACTCTGTTACATGTGCGATTCGATCATGTCCTGTAGTTGCAACATCCAGATCAGCAACAGTGACGGGGGCGTTAATATCTTTTTCTTTGATTTTTGCTAGTGGCGAACCAATTGAAACCATGATCTCGGACCTTGCTACACGATCAAGGTAGTCGTCATCCGTCATGTGGTTATATACATTATTCTGGTGGATATTGGCTCGCCCAGACCATTTGGCTATATCTAATTCACCAACAGCACCTTTCTGAGCTAAAGTATTGAGGTAGTGTCTAAACTGGTGGCTTGTAATATTTATTTCCGAACCGTCTTCTTCCTGGTATCCATATCTCTGAAATATTGTTTCCCTATTATCAGATGTACTAAGTAATGAGTTGAAGATATTTCCTTTTGGTCTCCAAAGCTCATAAGGCCTAACTGCTTTGTAATGCAGCTCGTTTAACCTGTAAGAGAATAACGCTTCACTCCATTTTAAGCCGATACTTTTATCTACATACGGAAAAGTTGTTGGCAGGGCGTCGCGAGATACACGACTTAAATCTTCGAAGGTGATTATTCCTACGTTAAGTTTCATTTTTTCGTATAAATCTGGATGGTTTCTCAGATATTGACGGACAACTTCATTTATACCCTTTTTGTTATTTGGCGAGACATTTAGTACCTCTCGAACTTGATTTACTGTTAGAGGAAAGTCTTCAGGAATGTCGCGTAAGGATTCTGGGCGAAAAAATGCTCCATTCTTTTCTTCATACCACTTAGCCACTTGTCGGCCATTTTCAGACAATATTGTTAAACGCCTAACAGCTTCCTTTGCTATATCTTGCATTGAAGAGGGTATGAATTTTATGCCTGAGCCGCCACCTTTATTGGCATGCCATCGAAGACCTACTTGTAAAGATCCTCCACTATCTTTCTCCTCGTGTATGCAGTTTACAGATAGATCCAAGACTTCTGATACACGACTAGGAGCACACATTAATAGAGCAGCATAAGACGTTACAAACCTTGCTTGTGTATCTTCTGGGTCTGAAGAAAAAATCTCTGCCAAGGCATTCAGTGCAGCATCACTAGGGAGTTTTGAGGATGATTTGTCTTTAGAATTTCTATCCAAACGACTGTTGTAGCGTTTTACAGACGAAAATGGTGACACCCAGGTTGATGGTGGGGCTAGTAATTTCTCTGATATAAATTCTGAGATAATTTGCAATCTTCGTCCATGATCATAGCGGGCAGTATTCACTTCTGTGTAAAGCCGAATGTTAGCGGCGGCTTCATCAAAAATAGTACTATTTGACTTAGTTAGGTCATCTTCACCTGATACGCTTAATAAAGCTTCTTCGAGCGCTCTAAGGGGAGCTAAAAAATGAATAACTTTCCCACCTTGAGTACTCAATCTATAGCGAATAAACGCCTTAGCAAACTCGCTGAAAGCAGGGGACATAAAGGCTTCATTTGTAGCCTTGTGCATGTTTTTATAGTTCACCCTGTAACCATGCTTGGTGAAGGAACCTATGCCTTCCCAAGCCAGGTTTTTCCATGCCCAATTAGGGTTACCTGATAGTATTGATAGTGTGTTCTTACTAAAACTAATGAATTCCTCTAAGTTCTTGCTATAGGCTAATTCATTCTTTGGTTTGAATATAATTACTTCAGACACTTTCACGCTCACAATCAAAAGTGTTTTTCTCTTCGCAACGTTGAATTACTTCAGTTACAGCAAGAATGAGGCGGTCATTCACAGACGTAATGCGATTATCCCCAGTAACAGCCTGTATACGATCCCTTTCTTCCAAGAGGTAGTTTAAAACATCCTCATGTGGAGCATGAAGCCAGGGTTGGAATTGTTGGCAGGTATAACACGCCACAGGGGCACTAGCGGAGCAAAAGCCGTAACTTCCACACGACCCTAAATTTGATTTTCCGTTGTTTACACGGCTCGCAGGGTCGTCACCGCGTGTCGCTTCACTCTCGTCCCTAATTAATACTCCACTAAAGGCTTGAGCAAGTGGGGCAAGTTGAATGGCGAGTGCACGATCTAAGCGCTCTACGATATCAGGAGTATTTTTAGTGTAGGTGCCTGCAACTACATCTGTTGTATGATCAAGAATCTCAGCAATTACTCTTGCTCCATACCCTTCGCGTGCTGAGTTTGTACCTATAGTATGTCGAAAACGTTTTGGAGTGATATTCAACAGTTCTCCAGTCCTTTCTGATGTAATAGCTAATGCTTGTGTACAATTGCTTACTAATCGAGAAAGGTATGCCGATTGCGCATGCAAAAAGTCACCATCAATTTGATTTATTAAAGTTCTTTCATCAGGAATCTTATAAAGCTTACTTGATGGGAATAGTGCAAGTTTATTTAAATTACCATCGCTAACGTTTTTAAACTTTTTGAGCAACGATTGCCTTACTTGTGAAATTTGAAGCTGTAAAACAATCCATAAATCCTGGTCTATAACTGTTTTATTAAAAATTTCTCTAAATTTTTGCCCCCTTTGCTTTCTTCTAGGAACATTAATGTAATAAACGGGGATACCATCTTTCGACTTAGATTCTTGTAAGTCTTTTATTTTAATGTCAGATGCTTGAATCCCGCGACGACCTGTCTGCGCAAAAAAAAGTAACGCCGCATATTGCTCAAGAGGCACTGTACCTTTGGTATAACACTCCAGGCTCCTTGCCATGATGTTTTCAAGTTCTAAATCTGAAAATGGGCCATTAATTACATCATTATCTTCTACTGGAATTAGTGTCATTCTTCGATTTGAGCTAAAAGAGTACTCTTTCAAGTCTTCAACAAAACACTTATCTACTCCATGTATCCCCAGATGAAATCCATAGAGAACAAAAGACTTAAGGATATTTGGATACTGGGATGATTTAGAACTCGATGCCCACTTAAAAAAATAGGCATTATTGAAGGAGTTAAATTCACTCAAATAATCTTTGATGGCTATACATTCACCTTTAATAGTCCCTGCCATGTATTTTTGTATACGATCAGCTAAAGTAAATCTGACAAAGTCATGTGTTAAGTTATCTAAATGCAATTCGCTGAGAAACGATAGATTAACCGTTACATCTTTATCTAATACCCAAATATCTTCATATATTTTCACCTCATAGCCACTTAATGCTGCTATAGCCTTTGATTTTTGAGAGGAGGTGAAGTCGAGAACTACTTGCTTCATTAGTCTTCTACAACCTTTATTCGTTTCTGATGGGCTCTAATAGCATCATGTGCTTTTTCTCTGATTCGTCTTCTATTGTACGTTGAGGCCATGCCTGATGTTGGCGTCCACCCCATTAAATAAGACCTCATTTGTTCTTCTTGCGCTTCTGTTAGAGGCTTCGGTGAATTATCTATTGCTTGAGAAAACTCGTAATTCCATTGATGACGCAACCTATGGGGCGATAACGAGGAATCACTTACAGCTACTTTTAAGCGCCTAAAGATATAGTCGATACCGGAAATGGTTAACGGTAAACCTTCCGAACTACCTTTATGAGAGACAAAAAGATATCCATGTTTCTTAGCAGCAGCCAACTTACCTCTATGAGACAACTGATATTCTTGAATTAGTAATCCTAAATTGGAAGAAAAGGGGAGAGTACGTTCAGACGTTTTTACAACTGGCTGATATTTTCGCCTATCACCAACATCATCCGGGCGACGAACTACCTTTAAAGTGTTGCTCTGCAAATCGATATCATCAAGTCTAATGTTTGCAATCTCTCCTTTGCGCATGCCTAGAGATGTAAGTATTTCTAAAATAAGAGCATTGCGAAGCTGCACATTTTTTTCAAATGGATTAGCAGGGTGGGATTCTTTTGTGATTTCGTATAGCTGATCTGTAGTTTCTTTTGATAATGCTCTGTCTAATTTTTCGGTCTTATATGGTGAAGATTGACGTGGACGTAGTCGCTTAAAGTACTCAATCATATTTTCTCGTCTTATACGAAAATCTTCGTCGATATTCTTCTGATTGATAGTGATCGCCAAGAAAGTCAGGTACTTTGCTATGATCGTCATTCTTTGATACTGCGTATTTCTAGAAACTGATGATGTGATGCCGATAGCCGTATTAATGTTGGATTTGATAGTTTTTTTTGTTCTAGAGGCATTTTTTTGGCAGATATCCCTTAAGGAGTCTAATTCATTAGATTTTAGGAAAGCTCCATTATGAAACCGCCAAAATAAGTCGATATCGTTGTCTCGAAGCCATTCTTCGAGTAGTTGTATAGCGGTCAACGATACCTTGGCTGTGGCCAACGCCATTGATGCGGACCGAACCTGAGTCGTTATATATAAGTTCGGATAATAAAGGGGAATGCCTGTGGACGAGGTCAGAAGTACCGCACGTTCGCCATTCTCATGCATTATGTGTTTTAAACGCGTTCCATGCATATAGAATCCTTACTCAGAAAAACATTACAGGAAACAATCCTACAAGTTATGTTTGCAGTGAGCAATTAAATAATACATGGATAAATTGCAATACACGGAGCATATGAGGGGGCTATGAGGAAAAACATTACAACTTATATCGTCCTATACTTCTTTTAACATAATATAGATTATGCGAATGTCAGGACATATTTAAGCTGTTGTTTTTAAAAGCCGCTTACAACGGCTCTAAGCCTGCTAATCTGAACATTTTTCAGGAATCGCTTACTCAATTAAGCAGATCCATCAGGCTTAATTTAGGGATAAGCCCTCACGTCGTGTCCTTCACCGCGCCTACTTCATTCAGTTTTTTAGCACTGCTATGCACAACGTCTAATATTGAGTCTTTCATCGTCGTTCCCCTTTATTTCTACCCATCACCCTCTGTTTTCACAGATTCTGCTTATACAGCCAGCCACTTACACACAACAAAATCCATAAAAATAGATTTCTGGCCTATTTTTCAGCAATATTCTATACTAATAACTCATTTAAATAGATTTAATATAGAAATATGAATAATTCAGACATTCATACAGAGCTAATGAGCACCGTCGGCGATATGCTGGAGGATGCATTAACTCAGGTTGAGCAGCGTACTCGAAGCCAATCTCAGTTTAATACCCCTATGAGCTTAGAGAAAGCCTCTGAAGCGATGAAGGCAAAAATAAACAAGCAGAGCAAGATGGACTATCAGCTGCTTTCCCTACTATCTGGGGTAAGCTACGGCACGGTTCACAAAGTTGTGAATGACCCCACAAGCGGGACTGTTAAGTCATTGCTGAGCATTCTGGACACTCTAGATTTGGAATTAGTGATTCGTGAAAAGTAGAGTGTATTACAACGGGGAACTAGCTGGCTGCTTAAATAAAGAAGGGGCTAGCTATGTATTTGAGTACGACACCGACTATGTCAGTGCGGGTAAGCCGCCCATTGGATTCCACTTCCCTGTGCGAAAGTCTCCCTTTATCAGTGATGGGCGCCTACACCCATATTTTGAAAACCTAGTATCTGAAGGCTGGTTATTGGAATCCCAGTCACGCGACCAGCGTATTGACGAAAACGATTACTACAACCTTTTAATCAATAATGGTGCGGATTTGATCGGCGCAGTAACAATTTTGAAAGACGAGCAAGATAATGATGAATTGTAAAATATGCCTATCGCCTATTCAGAAGGCCGAAACTCATGACGAATACCATGACAAGTGTCTCTCCACACTCCTTGGTAGCGCTGAAATTTCGCCTGTACTGCCATTTACCTCTGAGGGGTTTTACCAGCAGCGCAGTGAATTCAGCCGAGGCATGTCTATCTCAGGGGTTCAGGAAAAGCTCTCTGCAAAAATAGACGCTAACGAAGTCAGGCTGACACAACAAGAGGGAATATTCATTTTGAAACCCACCCCGCCTGAATTTCCAGAATTAGCCATGAATGAACACCTCAGTATGCGCTTGGCTGACATCATGGGTATCGACACCCCTCCTTTAGGATTGCTGCGCTTTAAAGACTCTGAAGAATACTGCTACATCATACGTCGTTTTGATAGAGACCTACTGGGCAACATCACAATGCAAATGGAGGACATGATGCAGTTGACCAATCTTCACCGTGAGAACCAAGACTCAAAATATAACTCGAACTACGGAGACATAGGCTCAACCATTCACCAAGTCACCAATAAAAAACGTATGCCCATCGTTGATTATTTTATCCGCCTGACCCACTCCTTTATTGTTGGTAACGGAGACCTGCATATGAAAAACATCTCTATGCAAAAACCTGTGTCATCAGCTACGCATTTTTACGGTGGCTTAACCCCTCTCTACGACGTAGTGAATTCCCATATCTATAATGCCAATGAACATATCTTTGCTATGGACTTGCTACCGGAAGGCATCAGCTTACCTTCATTTGAAACAAGAGGCTTTGAAACAGGTTCAGACATTCTTCAGCTAGGCGAATTTATAGGGATTCCAGAGAAAGCAGGAAAAAAACTAATTGACCAAGCAGTGAGTAAAGAAGATGAAATGCATGCGATGATTGAGCGTAGCTTCATGAGTGCTGACATGAAGGGAAAGTACCACGTCATCCTGTCTGAGAGAATCAAACGCTTAGCAAAGTAACAAGACTACTGGTGAGAATGCATACTTCAGGCAAGAAAAAGCCCTAGTGCAGTGGCTAGGCTTCTTTACTTGAGGTTAATTTTACTCTGACCCCAATTATTCGGTTGAAAAAAGCCCTAGCGATAAGCTAAGGCTTTCATTCTAAAATTCCACTATGACACTAATTATTCAGGTTATCTTTTCTATTGACCTCATCCTCATCAATCAACTTCATCAAAATATTATAATAGCGTTCTAGTATTTTTTCTTTATGCCGCGTTAGTAAAAGCTTTAAACCTTTAATTTCATACAAATGGCATTCAAAATCAAGATTAAGCTGATCAGGTCTTGACTGAACATGTACCTTCCCGTAGCGAGTCGTATTCTCCAACCCCATTGACCTCATTATCCTGAGCCCTAGATATTTATCTCCAATAATTATAAATATCTCCATTGATCCCCCGTCTCTGAGGAGGTATACACCATCTATAACAGCCCCACTAAAATCTAACGAGTTTACATCTAGTAACTTCATATTAATCTATATCTATAATTGTTGTACACCCAGCAAAAAACACACAACCGTCTGTACCTTTTAATATTTTAGATAATGGCTTACCAACTTTATCTCCTTTTGGCCCAGAGAGCGACAAAGGCAGGATATCGAGGTCATTACTGTGTCTGACCATAATCTCAGGTATTTGATCTCCAGGATAGTAAGTGGCTCCTCCAGCTAATGACTCTGGATGCACTCCTGTTTCACGAGCAATAGCATTATCCCTAATAGCTTGTTGCGATCGACCTAAAGCCATCTCACCCCGTTCAAATTTCTGTCCTGCTAAATCGTCTAGGTATTTATCGAAACCAATAGGAAACTCTATACTCGTAATGTTATCAGGAACCGTCATCATAGAAATATCTTCCCCTTTTTTTCTGAGTATACCTGAATGACCAGCTACAACATGGTCATATGGAGTACCATCTAAGAAATCATGTGGTTTACGCGGCCCAACCATCTCATGGAAAGGTATTGGAGGTACATCATCCAAACTCTTAACGCCGCCAGTAGCCGCACCAGACTGACTCGTATCAACCTTATGAGAAGCGCCCCCAACTGGACCACTGGAGACTTCTCCAGTACCAGTGGGTTTATTCCTCTTCATCTTGCTTGTCACTTTATTCAGGATCTCTCGCCCGCCTTTATCCATGGCTTTATCCATGGCTTT
>Ga0105356_10002089_pt1 | contig 19961 bp, 15 predicted proteins | sample GOMGulsemesocosm_3_FD_83502 | JGI IMG/M metagenome (GOLD analysis project Ga0105356, IMG submission 83502) | Methane-oxidizing microbial communities from mesocosms in the Gulf of Mexico - GOM9D Gulf of Mexico | ecosystem: Environmental > Aquatic > Marine > Cold seeps | place: Gulf of Mexico... | reverse complement strand
TTTATGCATCTAACGACCACAGATCCAGAGAAGGTGAAAAGGGCAATCGACCAGTGTAAGGCGACGGGTTACGAGATGGTTATTCTCAGTTTTGGTAGTGGACTTAATATGGAAGATATTTCATCAGAAAATATTACGAAGTTTAAAGGATTGGCAGATTACGCTCATAATAATGGCATTGAACTCGGGGGGTATTCGCTGTTCTCTAGTCGGAGAATTAGTGATGCTTACGATGTTATTGATAAAGAAACGGGGCTGCCCGGAGGAGCGAAATTTGGAAATGCACCATGTTTGGCAAGTGCATGGGGATATGAGTATTTGGAAAATATTAAATATTTTTTAGAAGAAACTGGTTTTGATCTTTTGGAACACGATGGCCCTTACCCCGGAGATTATTGTGCTTCCACAACTCATAAATTTCATGAAGGGTATGAGGATTCACAATGGGTGCAATGGAATATGACCAAGCAATTTTACCATTGGCTAAAAGAAAAAGATATATATTTAAATGCGCCAGATTTTTACTTTCTTCAAGGTTCTAATAAATGTGGTATTGGATATAGAGAGGTTAATTGGTCACTGACTAGAGATCAACAAATCATATTAGGGCGTCAAAATATTTATGATGGCACTTGGGAGAAATCACCATCTATGGCCTGGACCTTTGTGCCCTTAACTGAATATCATGGAGGGGGTGAAGCAGCTACTTTAGAACCATTAAAAGACCATTTGGATGCTTATGAATCTCATATGGCACAAAACTATGGATCTGGGGTTCAAGCCTGTTATAGAGGGCCCAGATTATTTGATGATGACACAACAAAAGATCTGGTTGTAGATCAAATAAGTCATTATAAAAAATACAGGGATATTCTGAATTCAGATATCATACACTTGCGAAGGCCTGATGGCAGGTCATGGGATGGATTTTTGCATGTGAACCCTGATTTAAAAGAAAAAGGATTGCTAATGCTTTTTAATCCCACGGCAGAGGATATTCAGGAAAAAGTAACAATTCCATTATACTATACTGGATTAACTAATGAGGTAGAACTAGAAGCTAAAGGAGGAATGACAAAAATGCATGATTTGAATAGAACATTTGAAGTCCTAATAGATGTGACTATTCCTGCCAAAGGATATACCTGGTATGTAATGCGATAGAATTAAAAAAATACTAGAGCATGAGTTCTGTGTTTTTACCATAAATATATAATACGTGTTTAATGAATTTGAATTTAAAAGATAAAGTCATCATAGTGACCGGTGGTTCTAAAGGCATAGGAAATGGCATCTGTAATATGTTGGCAGAGGAAGGCGCTATCCCTGTGATTGTAGGGAGAAATAAAGAGAATGTATTGGATGCTGTCGCCTTTATTAAAGCAAAGGGAGGGCAGGCATTTTACGCTTTCGCCGAACTTACCGACCCTAAGCAATGTCAAGCTGCCGTTGAAAAAGTTGTAGCACAATTTGGAAGCATTGATGGTTTGGTGAATAATGCCGGAGTCAATGATGGTGTGAGTTTGGAGCATGGGAGTTGCGATGAATTTTTAGAATCCATAAACCGGAATTTAACCCATTATTATCTCATGGCTCACCATGCATTGCCCGAACTTAAAAAGACTAAAGGTGCGATTGTTAATATTGGATCGAAAACTTCTGTGACAGGGCAAGGAGGGACTTCGGGATATGCTGCTGCCAATGGAGGACGTAATGCTTTAACACGAGAATGGGCGGTAGAATTATTGCCTTATGGAATTCGCGTAAATGCCGTGATAGTGGCTGAATGTTATACCCCTTTATATGATCGGTGGATCAAATCATTTCCAAACCCCGAAGAAAAGCTGAAAACTATTACAGATAAAATCCCTCTGGAGCAACGAATGACAACGGCATCAGAAATAGCGAATACGGTTGCTTTTTTACTTTCAGAAAAATCGAGTCATACTACCGGACAATTGCTTTATGTCGATGGAGGATATACCCATTTAGATCGTTCCTTGTGACATTAGTCGAAAAAATGTCGATAGACCAAAAAAGCTTTTTAAATTGACAAGCTTAAGAATTTGAATAAAACTAACTAATAAAAACACTAATGAATACCATTAAAAAAAATCCAGTAGTACCTAAAAAGTTGATCATTCCTTTTATTCTCGTAACCTCATTATTCGCTTTATGGGGATTTGCAAATGCGGTTACCGATCCTATGGTGCAGGCTTTTAAGAAGGTTTTGGAATTGTCGAATTCTGAAGCAGCATGGGTGCAAATGGCATTCTACGGTGGTTATTTTTGTATGGCTTTGCCAGCAGCTATGTTTATGCGTAAATATTCGAATAAAGTTGGTATTTTAATTGGATTGGCATTGTATGCCACAGGAGCACTGTTGTTTTATCCAGCAGCCCAATCGGAGAGCTTTGTGTTTTTCTGTTTAGGACTTTATATTTTAACCTTTGGATTGGCATTTTTAGAAACTGCAGCAAATCCATATGCTCTAGCAATGGGGGCAAAAGAAACCGCAACCCAACGATTAAATTTGGCTCAAGCATTTAATCCTGTTGGATTAATGGCCGGCCTGTTTGTCGCTCAGCAATATGTTTTGAAAAATTTGAAATCTGATGATATTGCAGATTTTAGTGCCTTAGATGAGGCCTCCAAAGTATTGATTAAAACATCAGATTTACTTGTGATACGTGATCCTTATGTGATTTTAGGATTGGTGCTTATTGGTGTATTTATACTATTTGTGGCTAGTAAAATGCCACAATCTAGAGATGAGGGAGGTATGCCAAAAATTGGAGATACCTTTAGAGTATTGGCTAAGAATAAGAAATATGTACTGGGTGTTCTGGCTCAAATTTTATATGTAGGCGCGCAAATTATGTGCTGGACTTATATTTATCAATATGCCGAAGGGATTGGTATGGATAGTGTTACCGCCGGTTATTATCAAATGGCCGCTTTTATTATTTTTACTATTGGTCGTGCCATAGGAACCTATTTATTACGATTTATGAGCTCTGGAAAACTCTTGATGTATTTTGCTGTATTAGCAATGATTTTTGTGTTAGGAACCATTTCTATAAATGGTATGTTTGGTCTATATAGTTTAGTTGGTGTGTCTTTTTGTATGTCTTTGATGTTCCCTACAATTTATGGGATAGCCTTAGGTGATTTAACCGAAGAACAATCCAAAGTAGGGTCGGCTGGTTTGATCATGGCTATTGTTGGAGGGGCTTTGATGCCTAAGCTGCAAGGAATGATTATTGATGCCGGCGGAAACGGTGTGGCCGACACAAAAATATTAGGAGTCTCAGAGGTTAACTTTTCTTTTATCTTACCATTATTTTGTTTTGTTTATATCGCTTGGTATGGTTTAAGAGTGTTTAAAAGACACGAAGCAACCGATGATGTTTTGCATAATGTTAGTGAATAATGAAAAAATTAAAACGACATTGTTTTGCTCTCGATCTCATTAACGATCCAGAACTTATTTCAGAATATAAATCCTATCATGAAAATGTTTGGCCGGAAATAGAGGCAAGTATTGAAAATTCTGGAATTGAAAACTTGGATATTTATTTGGTGGGAAACAGATTGTTCATGATCATGGAGGTCAATGAAAGCTTTTCATTTGAAAAGAAGGATTTATCAGATCAATCAAGCCCAAAAGTACAAGAGTGGGAAACACTGATGTGGAACTATCAAAAATCACTACCAGTTGCTAAAACTGGGGAAAAATGGGTGTTGATGGAAAAAATATATGAATTGAATTCAGAAAAATAATATACTTACAAATAATTAGAATTGAAATGAGAGTATCACTATTGGCATTGATTTGCCTTATCACTTTTTCTTGTACCGATGCCAATAAAAACTTGGTAAATGTTGCAACAGATTATCAAATTATTCCAAAACCTGCGTCGCTAGAGTTTTCTAAAGGTCGTTTTGTCATTGACTCAAATACTAAAATTGTAGGAGATAGCGGCTTGGAAGCTGATGGAAATTATTTAGCTAATTTGTTGAGTATCGCAACAGGTGAAGTAATAAGTTATAAAACTGGTAATACTAGTCAAGGTGACATCTTTTTAACTTTGGATGATTCTATAGACGAAGAAGAAGGTTATATTCTAGAGGTTGCTTTTGATAATATTGTTATTTCTGGGAAAACGCCGCGAGGTGTATTTTATGGGATACAATCCCTTAGGCAATTGTTGCCAGCATCTATTGAATCTGGACCTTCTGATTTATCTAGTTTGGCAATTCCTTCGGTGATAATAAAAGATAATCCGAGATATGAATATAGAGGAATGCATTTAGATGTTGCGCGTCATTTTTATCCTGTTGCGTTTGTAAAAGAGTTCATCGATTTAATTGCAATGCATAAAATGAATACGTTTCATTGGCATTTAACAGAAGATCAAGGCTGGAGAATTGAAATAAAAAAGTATCCAAAATTAACTGAAATTGGAGCTTGGAGAAATGGAACAATCATCGGTCATCATCCTGGAACAGGAAATACTGAAAAAAGATACGGCGGTTTTTATACTCAAGAGCAGATTAAAGAGGTAGTCGCTTATGCCACAGAAAGACATGTTACCGTAATTCCAGAAATTGAATTGCCGGGACATAGTGGTGCTGCCATAGCTGCATATCCTTTTTTAAGTTGTTTCCCAGAAGAGAATACCAAGGTTTATAATGATATGGGATCTAAAAAAGGAAAGGAAATTCAAGCCAATGGAACGCCAAAAATTGTTCAGGAAACATGGGGGGTTATGGACGATGTTTTTTGTGCTGGGAATGAAGAGACCTTTACGTTTTTAGAAGATGTTCTAGCCGAAGTGATTCCTTTATTTCCTGCTAAGTATATCCATATTGGAGGAGATGAATGCCCTAAAGGGAATTGGGAAAAATGTCCGAATTGTCAAAAGAGAATAAAGGGTCTAGGCTTGAAAGATGAGCATGAATTACAAAGCTATTTTATTCAGCGCATGGAGAAATTTTTAAATTCCAAAGGCAAGCAAATTATTGGATGGGATGAGATTTTAGAAGGAGGACTTGCGCCAAATGCAACGGTAATGTCTTGGAGAGGAACAGAAGGCGGTATTGAAGCTGCAAAGCAAAAGCATGATGTAATTATGACGCCTGGACATTCGGTGTATTTTGATCATTATCAAGATAAAGATAAAACTAATGAGCCATTGGCAATTGGGGGTTTAACCACAGTAAAAGATGTGTATGATTATGAGCCAACTCCTGAGGAATTGACCGAAGAGCAGCAAGAGTATATTCTAGGGGCCCAGGCAAATGTATGGTCAGAATATATACCAACAACTAATTATGTTGAGTATATGATTTTACCGAGAATGACTGCTTTGTCTGAAATTGTATGGTCTCCTAAAACGTCTAGAGATTGGGATGATTTTAATAATCGATTGCAGCATATTGTAGAACGTTATAAAAGTATGGGCTTAAACTACGCAAAGCATAGTATAGATAAAAAAGAGGAATAAAATGAAGCTTGAGTATAATCCAAAATACCCTTCTATTGAAGATCTTAGGGCTAAGGCAAAAAAGAGGATACCGAAATTTGCATTCGAGTATTTAGATGGTGGCTGCAATGAAGATGTAAACCTACATAAGAATACTTCCGAAATAAGGGAGGTTGAACTACTTCCTAGTTACCTAAGTAAGCATCAGGGTTCTGCTATGAAAACGGAATTATTTGGGCATAGCTATGATGCGCCTTTTGGAATAGCTCCCGTTGGTTTGCAGGGATTAATGTGGCCCAATTCTCCAGAAATACTAGCCAAGGCAGCCTTTAAACATAATGTGCCCTTTGTATTGAGTACTGTAAGTACCAGTAGTATTGAGCGTATTAGTGAAATTACAGAAGGCCAGGCCTGGTTTCAATTATATCACCCTACGGAAAACCGTCTTAGAGACGATATTATTAAGAGAGCTGAAGCTGCCGAATGTCCTGTGTTAGTTATTTTATGTGATGTGCCTACTTTCGGATTCAGACCGAGAGATATAAGAAATGGTTTAGCGATGCCCCCACGAATGACTATTGAAAACCTGATAAGGGTACTGGGAAAACCGAAATGGGCCATGGAAACCCTGCGTCATGGACAGCCTAGTTTTGAGCTCTTAAAACCATATATGTCCAAAAACTTAGATTTAAAACAATTGGGACAGTTTATGGACCAGACATTTTCTGGGCGACTGAATGAAGAAAAGATAAAACCTATTCGCGATATGTGGAAAGGGAAGCTGGTGTTGAAAGGGGTGGCGACCGAAGCTGATACCGAAAAAGCAATTCGATTAGGCTTGGATGGTGTTATTGTTTCCAATCATGGCGGGCGTCAATTGGATGCCGGTGAATCCACTATTAAGCCTCTAAGTAGAATCTCTAAAGCTTATGGAGATCAAATAAAAGTAATGATGGATAGCGGGATGCGATCCGGTCCGGATATTGCCCGAAGCTTGGCAAGTGGTGCCGAATTCACCTTTATGGGAAGACCATTCATGTATGGTGTTTCAGCGCTGGGAAATAAAGGAGGTGATCATACAATATCACTTCTAAAGGTGCAATTACAACAGGTGATGGAGCAGATTTGTTGTGAAAGGATTAGTGATTTCCCTAAATTCTTAAAAAAATAGGGCTCTTCTAAATAATTTCCTGTGATTATGGATAGATTGGTCTTTTGAAGCATAGTCTTTGAGCATCAATATTTTAAATCGGCCAGGGATTTTTGAAAAATGACCTGTTTAACTTTTTGTTCCTGCTGAGAATTAAGAAAACGGGAAATTCGGGAATCAAACTCTAAATTATAATCATTCTAAATACTAATTTAAAGGCTCAACTTTTTGTCTATATATTGGGGGTAGACTATTTTTGTATGAATTTTTTAAACTTCAATACATCATGAGTGGATTTTTTAAATCTTCGATAGGAAGAAAAGTAGCAATGGCGCTTTCAGCATTCTTCCTCATGTTTTTCTTACTTCAACATTTTGCAATCAACATTATTTCGGTGTTTAGTCCAGATACTTTTAACGAAGTGTCACATTTTATGGGAACTAATGCTTTGATTCAATATGGATTACAACCAGTGTTAATTTTTGGTGTCGTTTTTCACTTCATTATGGGATTCATTTTAGAATTTAAAAACTGGAGTGCAAGAAAAATTAGTTATGCTAAAAATAATGGCGCTGCCAATTCTACTTGGGCGAGTAGAAATATGGTTTGGAGTGGATTAGCAATTTTAGCGTTTATCGTGCTACATTTTATTGATTTTTGGTTTCCAGAAATTAATACCAAATTTATTGAAGGCGATTGGTCTGGATTACACAATGGTGAATTTAGATATTTCCATGAGCTTCAAGAAAAGTTTTTAAGCCCAGTGCGAGTTGGTGCTTATGTCCTTGCTTTTGTGTTATTAGCATTGCATTTATTGCATGGTTTTACATCGGCATTCCAATCTATGGGAGCTACTGCAGGACGAAAGAAAGTTTTACAAAATATTGGTAAGGCTTATGCGATAATTATTCCTTTAGGATTTATCGTAATTGCAATTTATCATCATTTAAATCATATCCATTAATCTTAGAACATATGTCGACTTTAGATTCAAAAGTACCAGGAGGTCCAATTAAAGATAAATGGACAGATTATAAAAATCATATCGATTTAGTTAACCCTGCGAACAAGCGTAATATTGATATTATCGTTGTGGGAACAGGATTAGCTGGAGGGTCTGCAGCCGCTACATTGGCCGAATTGGGTTATAATGTAAAGGCATTTGCATATCAGGATTCACCTAGACGTGCGCATTCTATTGCGGCTCAAGGTGGAATTAATGCTGCCAAAAACTATCAAGGGGATGGGGATTCTACATATAGATTATTTTACGATACCGTAAAAGGTGGCGATTATCGTTCGCGTGAGGCAAACGTATATCGATTGGCCGAGGTCTCTGCAAATATTATCGATCAATGTGTGGCTCAAGGCGTGCCTTTTGCTCGTGATTATGGTGGGCTATTAGACAACCGATCGTTCGGGGGTGTTTTAGTTTCACGAACCTTTTATGCTAAGGGACAAACCGGGCAACAATTATTATTAGGAGCTTATTCAGCAATGAATAGACAAATTGCTCGTGGTAAGATTGAAATGTTTAACCGTCATGAAATGCTAGATGTTGTAAAGGTTGATGGTAAGGCAAGAGGAATTATAGCGCGTAACTTAGTTACAGGAGAGATTGAACGTCATTCAGCACATGCGGTTGTTATAGCATCAGGAGGTTACGGAAATGTATATTTCTTATCGACAAATGCTATGGGGTCTAATGCGACGGCTGCATGGAAAATACATAAAAAAGGGGCGCATTTTGCAAACCCTTGTTATACTCAAATTCACCCAACCTGTATTCCACGTTCAGGAGATTATCAGTCTAAATTAACATTGATGTCTGAATCTTTACGTAATGATGGTCGTATCTGGGTGCCAAAACATATGGATGATGTGATGGCAATTCGTGAGGGTCGTAAAAAACCAACAGATTTGTCTGAAGACGCACGTGATTATTATCTAGAACGTCGTTATCCTGCCTTTGGAAACTTAGTGCCTCGTGATGTGGCTTCAAGAGCAGCCAAAGAACGTTGTGATGCTGGATATGGGGTTAACGGAACAGGTGAAGCCGTGTATTTAGATTTTAAATCGGCAATAAACCGTTACGGAAAAGAACAGGCAAAAATCACAGGGATTACTAATCCTTCTGAAGCAAAAATATACGAATTAGGCCAGGCTATTGTCGAGGCTAAATACGGGAATTTATTCCAAATGTATGAGAAGATCGTAGATGAGAATCCATACGAAACACCAATGATGATTTATCCTGCTACACATTATACAATGGGTGGTGTTTGGGTGGATTATAACTTAATGACTTCGGTAGACGGATTGTACTGTATAGGAGAAGCGAATTTCTCAGATCACGGTGCTAATAGACTTGGGGCTTCGGCACTAATGCAAGGTCTGGCTGATGGTTATTTTGTATTGCCATATACTATTGGTGATTACCTGTCTAATGAAATTAGAACGGGTAAGATTTCTACAGAAACAAAGGAGTTTGATGCGGCTGAAAAAGAAGTGACGGATAGAATTAATTTCTTTGTGAATAATAAAGGAAGTAAATCTGTCGACTATTTTCACAAGAGACTTGGTAAAGTGATGTGGGACAAAGTTGGAATGGCTCGTAATGAAAAAGGATTAAAAGAAGCTATGGCCGAAATTAAGGCGATTCGTGAAGAGTTTTGGAAGGAAGTTAAAGTTCCAGGTGAAGCTAGTGAAATGAACCCTGAATTAGAAAAGGCCGGTCGTGTAGCAGATTTCTTGGAATTAGGCGAGTTATTCGCTAAAGATGCACTTATGCGTGAAGAGTCATGTGGAGGTCACTTTAGAGAAGAATCGGTGGAATTGGATGGAGAACAAAAAGGAGAGGCAAAACGTAATGATAATGATTATGCGTTTGTTGCTGCTTGGGAATATAAAGGTGAACCAGCTGATGCCGTTTTGCATAAAGAAGAATTAGAGTTTAAAGATATAGAGCTTAAACAAAGAAGTTATAAATAGATGTTAGTATTGAGAATTGAGATTTTAGATGATTCTAAACTCAATACTCAATAAACAATACTTAAATCTAAATAAAATGAATTTAACATTAAAAATTTGGAGACAAAAAGACGCTTCTACTAAGGGTCAAATGGTCGAATATAAAGTCACTGAAATTTCAGAGCATATGTCTTTCTTGGAAATGATGGATGTTTTGAATGAACAATTGGTGAACTCTGGGGACGAGCCTGTCGCTTTTGATCATGATTGTCGTGAAGGGATCTGCGGAATGTGTTCTATGTATATAAACGGAGAAGCCCATGGTCCTGATCGTGGTGTTACTACCTGTCAGTTACATATGCGTATGTTTAAAGATGGGGATACCATTACCATTGAACCATTTAGAGCTGCAGCATTTCCAGTAATCAAAGATTTGGTTGTTGACCGGAGCTCTTTTGAGCGCATTCAACAAGCAGGAGGATATATTTCTGTAAATACCTCTGGAAATACTCAGGATGCTAATGCACTTCCTATATCAAAACACGATGCTGATGAGGCTATGGATGCAGCAACATGTATTGGATGTGGTGCCTGTGTAGCAAGTTGTAAAAACTCTTCGGCAATGTTATTTGTTGGAGCCAAGGTTTCGCAATATGCTTTATTACCTCAAGGTCAGGTTGAAGCTGCCGATCGTGTTCAAAATATGGTGGCTCAAATGGATTTAGAAGGATTTGGTAACTGTACTAATACAGGAGCCTGTGAGATTGAATGTCCTAAAGGAATTTCTTTAGAAAATATTGCCCGTATGAATAGAGAGCTTATGAAAGCTAGCTTGAAATAAGATCTTGAAAATATAAACTTATCATAAATTAAAATGTCCTGAGCTTTTGCTTGGGATTTTTTATTTAGCTTTGGGATGAAACCTAAAAAATCCCTTATGAAATATATGATGATGTGCTTCAAAGCACTAGTCTTACTTGCCTGTACTTCTGGTTATGCGCAAACAGCCTCTCAACAAAAACAGAATGCCCAATCCTATTTTAATGGGGAGCATTTGTTGCTACATATTAAAACCTTGTCTTCAGATGCCTTTGAAGGACGTCAAACAGGAACTAAAGGAGGTATAAAAGCCAAGCAATATATAATTGATCAGTTTGAGAAATTAGGAGTGCAACCTCTCGGTGAAGGTTTTGAACAAGAGTTTTCTTTTACGAGAAGAAATAAATCATACACTGCTGGAAATGTATTGGGGCTGATTAAAGGCACGGAGTTCCCAGAGAGCTATATTGTAATTAGTGCGCATTACGATCATTTAGGAATTAGAAAAAAAGAAGGTCAATCTGATCATATTTATAACGGTGCCGATGATGATGCTTCTGGAACAAGTGCTCTATTTAGTTTTGCCGAATATTTTAAAAATAATCCGCCTAAACATTCTGTAATATTAACGGCTTTTGATAGTGAAGAATTAGGTTTAAAAGGATCTAAATATTTTGTGGACCATGCCAGAGTTCCTTTAGAGTCTATTATGGTAAATCTGAATATGGACATGATAAGTCGTAGTGATAAAAAGGAATTATATGCCGTGGGGACACGTTATAATGCCGCTTTGAAGTCTCTAATTTTAAATTTTAAACCTGCGGGAAATCTAAAATTATTGATAGGTCACGATGGTGAAGATGGTAAACAAAACTGGACGGGCTCATCAGATCACGGGTCTTTTCATAATAAGAAAATTCCATTTTTGTATTTTGGAGTAGAGGACCATAAAGATTATCACAAAGCATCAGATCATTATGAAAATATTCATCCTGAATTTTATAAAGATGCAGTGCGTCTTATTATTTCTGTGTTTAATGAGCTTGATGCCATCCAATTAAAAAAAGGATAAATTTAAAAATGCTGGGATGAAAAGCTAATGCAGCTACATTGTCAGGTTGAGCCTGTCGAAACCAATGTTATATTCAATACATTAAGATATTTCGAAAAGCTCAATATGACGATTTGCAATAATTTTCAGGCCAGCATTTTTAGATACTAAAAATTAGTTGTCACTTTCGTATAAATACAAAGCAGCAGCCTTTGCCATTTTTCGTTGGTTATGACCAACTCCAGAAATGATTTGTAAATCCCAGTTGAATTTTAGCTGTTTTATTTTAGCTAGGTCCTGACTTTTCTTATAAAAGTGCTTCCCTCTAGACAAACGATGTGTGCCTTGCTTGTCAACTGTTGGAGATCGCAATAATAGCCCCCCAGTTTCATCGGCATTGTCAAGTTCACCAAGAAAAATTACCAGATGTTTTTTAAAGGATCGTTTTAGGTTTTTTGTATTGATCCAAAGATCTTTAATTCCGAACGGATAAGCCGTATTGAACTCGGTTAAGGTATATGATCCTGCATTCGAGGCCAGAATTCGATTGGCTTTAGAGTTTGGAGCAAATAATGCGAAACGATGTAAAATTTGACCTCCTGCCGAATGTCCAAAAACATCATAGCTCTTTTGAGAGGAACCTAATTCTTGGGATACCAGCTCAAATAGGCGATCGAAATCATGATAGATCCATTGGCTTGAATCTGGATTCAAATTAAACTTTACAACGTTCTCATCGAGCTCAACTTTATTCGTGCCTTTTATGAATTTAACCCCTTTTCGAAGGTCTAAATCTTTTACAAGACCCCCTAAATGGTAGGCTGCATAGTCATAATCTTTTTCTATATAAGAAGGCGAAATAATCAATACACTATGCTTTTCTGAAGTTTCTATCCACGAATCTCTATAATCATCGGCATTTCTTCCCGCTCCTGGGATTACCAATAGAATCTTGGATTTCCGACTGAAATTCTTGGGTTTATTATAAAACACCTTGATCGTATCATTTTCATGATTAATACCTCCGATGAAATTAAAATAACCTGAGCCTTCATTTATGTGTATCTCTGTGTTATTTGATTGGGCATTAACATTGCTAATAAATCCCAGTCCTGCAATAGCCATAAAGGCAAATAATTTAATGTTCATTGTTAGTGTTTTTTATAGTGTTCTAAAAGTGAGATCATCGATTTGTTTTTCATCATTCGGGCATGAAGCATAGGATACTCATCTCCTGCAGTTTCCAGATAAGGATCTGCTCCATGTTCAAGCAAAATTTTTGCTATGCCTTCATGGTCATTTTTTACTGCAGCAATAAGGGCTGTACCATCACTATTTATTTTAGCGTCAATCTTTGCTCCTTGGGTAATGAGATATTTCACCAATTCAATATGTCCGTATTTTGAAGCAGCTATAAGCGGTGATTCATCGTCTTTAGCATGAAATTCTACATTAGCCTTTGCTTCAACTAGTAATTTTCCAATGGCTAAGTTACCATTTCTGGCTGCGGCTACTAAGGGAGACCTCGGTTCTCCAGCCCCTCTAAAAACGCAGTCGGGATTGTTGGTTTTGAGCATTTCAGTAACTTTAGTAATGTTGTTTGATTTTACTGCGCTGAGTAAGCCTTTACAATTGTTTTGAGCAAATGCTGAAAAGGACATGCTAGAGAAAAATAAGGCGGTAATAATGAAGGATGTATTGAACAAGTTTTTCATCGGGATCTGGTTTAATTTTGTTGTTTTCATTGTGTTTGTTTTTTTAGAATTAAGTTTTATCCTCTATTGCTAGCTCCAGGACGTCTGTTTTTTGAATTGCTTTTTTGATTGAAGCGGTAGGTGAAGGTTAAGGTGTATTTAGGGCCGAGTAATTTTCTGTGTGATTGGAAGCTAAAGTTATCCCCTGTTCTGGTTAAAAATTGTTCTCTAGAATCTAGTATGTTGCTAATATTAAAGGTTAGTGTGGCCTTTTTATTAAGAAGGGTTTTATTCAAGCCTAAGTCCAAACTATGGTTTGATTTGGTTATTGATTGTGCATTTTCATTTCTGCCATTATAGTTAAAACTAGTTTGCAATGTCATGTCTGAAGGCAGATTGAATCTTGAATTGATTCGTGTAAACCATGAACTGTCATCAAAATCAAAATTCACATCATTAAACGCTCCTCTTTGTGCAAAGGAATAATAATTTAGTTCACCCGAGAGTTGCATCCATTTAAGGGGTTTGAAGCTCAGAGAAATTTCAAAACCAAACCTGCGTTCTGTGTCAATATTTATAGGTTTTGTTACTAATATATCTTCGGCGTTACGTTCTGTAAAGAATTGAAATGGATCAGCTGTATTTTGATAATACACTGAAGGATTAATTCTGAGCTTTCCTAGACGTGTTAAAAACCCGAGTTCAAAAGCGTTGGTTAGTGCTGGATCCATATCTGGATTACCTTGGCGTTGGGTGTTAATTTGAGCCAAGCCTCCAAAAGGATTCAAATGCCAAAAACTAGGTCGGTTAATACGTCTGCTATAACTCAATTGCATATTCGTTTTATCTGAAAAGGCATAGGTTAAATGAGCTGTAGGAAATAGTTTAGTATAACTTTTTGTGTTATTAAATACCTTGTTTTTATCTGAAATATCAATCTTAGTGAACTCAGTTCGAAGCCCTAATTGGTAACTAAATTGGTTTACTTTACTTGAGAACTGTGCATAGACACCTCCGATTTCTTCTTTATAATCTAATTCGTTTTCAATACCATTAAAAATATTCCAGTTGGTGCCGTCAAAATTTTCGGCTTTATAATCACTCGTGATAATTCGTGTTTCACCACGTAATCCAGTTTCAAATGTTGCCTTTTCATTAATAGGATTAACAAAGTCTAATTGTAATAAATAATCTTTGCTGCTTTCAATGTCTCGGGTTCTAGAAAGTACATTTTCCATTAGAATTGGTGCTGTTTTTTGAGTGTTGAAGGTTTCATTTTCATCATCATCCCAAAAGTCATATTGAAAATCTACGGTTAACTTCTTACCTTGTTTATCAAAGGTTTTTGTATAACTCAATTCTAATTGATTGTGATCCATAGGCTCATGGTACTTCTCATTTCTGGTAACTGTACGATCTAAAGTATTTAGTGCATCGTAATAATTGTAATTGTAGTTTGCACCATTGTTTCTATCAATCAATATTTTATAATACGATGCTGTAATAGTGCTTTGGTCATTTAAAAAGTAGTCTAATCCAAAGTAGAGACTAAATACTTTAGTGTTTCTATAAGAATCAGCTGTTTGATTTAGGTGCATTGTAGTTCCATTTATCAATGAATTTTGATTAATCTGTTCGCTCATTTTATTATCTACAAATCGATATCCTAAAGTAGAAAAGGCATTGAATTTATTGGTTTTATAATTTAAACTGGCGTTGGTATTAAAATCGGCTATGATAGAATTACTCATACTTAAAGACCCACTTAACCCACCATTGATGTTTTTTTTCAGGATTACATTAATAATTCCTGCTGTACCAGCAGCCTGATATCTAGAAGAAGGGTTGGTTATTACTTCTATGCGTTCTATTTGTTGTGCGGGAATTTGGTCTAAGCCATTATTAGCAGCTAAAACAGAAGGCTTGCCATTAATAAGTACGGTTACATTTGAATTCCCTCTTAAACTTATCCCACCATCGAGATCAACGGCAACGGAAGGTACATTCTCTAGTATTTGAATTAAAGATCCATTTTGAGATAAGAGGTCTTTCCCAACATTAAATACTTTTTTGTCTAACTTAAGGTCAACCGTAGAACGTTCTGCAATGATCTCTACAGCGTCTAAAGTATCCATATCGATATCTAGGGTGATGACCCCTAAATCTAAATGTTGCTCTAACTCAATTTGAGTTTCATAAGTTTTATAAGAGATATACTCTACTTTTAAAAGGTAGTTTCCAGTTTCGGCAGCAATAGAAAATTCACCTGCTTGATTGGTAATAATGCCATCTATAAGAGTGCCATTCCTATAAACGGAAACGGTAGCAAACTCTAATGGTGTTTTAGTTTCAGCATCCAAAATGGTGCCTGTAATATTCTTTTCTAAAAATGTATTGTTCCCAAGACAGAGCATTGAAACAAGACCTAATGTTAATGTGATAAATAATCGAATCATAATTGTTGTTTTTAATTGATGAGACAAAAGTCATCTTAAAAACAAGGTGTTTTTCAGAATTTGGATGAATAGGTGGTTATATAGCCTGAATAGTGATTATATCAGGTTGATTTAAATTCAGCAGTAGATTAGTGCTGTTCAGGGGTGGGAATTTATAATTCGGCGTTATTCCCAATAAAAGACCTGTTAATGCTTATTTTTGATGCAATTTCTATATAATTATGAATACTTCAATCACACAAATACTAAATAAGATTCTTCAAAGACGATGGTTAAGCCATATGCTTTTTTGGTTGTTACTACTGTTGTTCTATACTGTAACTTTGAAAATACAATACGGGTCCTATTATAAAACTTTGATCCATCACCTTATCATGTTAATCCCAGAAATATTAGCAGCTTATAGTTTGGTGTATTGGCAAATTCCAAAATTGTTGTATAGAAAAAAGTATCTTTTGTTTTTCCTTTCTGTTATCTTGGGATGTTATGTGTTTACTGGATTAGCCCGTGTTATGGTAGTGCATATTATTGAGGAATTGTATAGGCTGCCTCCATTTGGGCAGGAGTCTCTTTGGGAGATATTTACAGATGTAAAACGATTGTATGATTATTATTTTTACTCTGTATTCGTGCCCGTTTCATTGTTCGTTATTGTTAAACTTTTAAAAGAACGATTTGAAGAAAAAAGTAAACATGAGATCTTAGAAAAAGAAAAGGTATCTGCGGAACTTAATTTTTTTAAAGCACAAATTCATCCTCACTTTTTATTTAATACCCTGAATAATTTATATGTACTCACACTTCAAAAATCAGAGAAGGCATCTGAAACTGTTTTAAAGCTGTCCGAAATGTTAGACTATATGTTATATCAATGCAATGATGATCGGGTTACTATTGATAAAGAGCTTAAACTCATTCGAAATTATATTGATTTAGAGCGCTTGCGATATGGAGAGCGTTTAGAACTAAATTTTAATCAGACTATTGATACCCCACAAACACAAATAGCGCCGTTAATTTTAGTGTCCCTTATTGAAAACGCCTTTAAACATGGAGCCAGTGGTGCTATAAAAAAGCCTATTATAAAGATTGATATTACCGTAGAAAAAGGACAGTTGTATTTTTCGGTGTATAATACAAAGACCAAGCTAAAACAAGATGATAATACCAATTTCAAAAAGGGAATAGGTGTAAGTAATACGAAGAGCCAATTGCAGTTATTGTACCCTGGCAAACATGAATTTGAAATTATTGAAGAAGATCTTTCATATCATGTGAAACTTCATGTAGATTTGACCTAATGAAAACAAAATGCATAATTATTGATGATGAACCTTTGGCGATTGCGCTAATTGAAGATCATGTTTCTAAGTTTTCAAACCTTGAAATTGTCGCGACTTGTCAAAATGCTATCGAAGGATTTGAAGTGCTAAAATCGCATCAAGTCGATCTTATTTTTTTAGACATTCAGATGCCAATGTTAACGGGTATTGAATTTCTAAAATCATTAAGCAATCCACCTAAAGTTATTTTTACAACGGCTTATAGAGAATATGCCATTGAAAGTTATGAATTGGAAGTTGTAGACTATCTTTTAAAACCTATTTCTTTTGATCGCTTTTTTAAAGCTTTAAATAAATATTTTAAAGCAACGGAAACAAAAAGTATTTCGGTGCCAGTAGCCTCTAAATTAGATGCGACGACCAGACATATTTATGTTAATATGAATAAGAAGCATCATAAAATTTTATTTGAAGATATTCTCTATGCCGAAAGCTTAAAGGATTATGTTAGGATCCATACTTCGGAAACTACCATAATTACTAAAGAAAAGATTAGTGACTTTGAGCAGAAACTACCTGCTTGTTTTTTGCGAACTCACCGTTCTTATATCGTAAACACAAATAAAATTACCGCATTTACCGCTCAGGATGTAGAAATTGGCAGCATAGAAATCCCAATAGGGATTAGCTTTAAGCAAGGTGTTTTGGAAATTTTGAAACAGGATTGATTCAAAAGATTTTAGGGTTTATAATCTATTTGTCCTTTGCTATATTAAGTAAATCATCTAATGTATTTCGATAGAATTCAAGGTCCTTTTTTGTGTGGATTTCGGCAAGTGAAATTGCTTTTTTGAGATTGATGATCGCAGACTTTAAGTCCTTCTTTTGCTGATATACTTGAGCTAGCCGATAATATAATTTCGCTGAGTTTGGATAGTAGTTTAAGCCGAGAAGAACAAAGTCTTCCGCTTCCTGAATCTTTTTCACACGAAGTAATATCCTTGCTGAATGATCCATATTTGAAACGGTATTAAACCCGGTTTCAAGGGGTAAAATTATATACCCGTACTGTTTAGATAATTTATCGTAATAAGTTTTTAGTGCTTTAGCTGGGTTTTGAGAGCTCCGAAATTCAGAATAGTTCGCTAGCCAATCTTCTCGTGGGTATATCAATTTAAATCCGTTTGTTAAGCCTGGGATAACGGCACCATATCCTGATTCATTTTCAAAATCATCTATTTTAATTCTGGATATAGAATTCTCCATTTTTTTAAAAAGGTCTTTGTGTATCAAGGCTCTTTTGTTTTGAACTTCTTTATTTGGATGTTCTGATTGCCCTAAGTATAAAATAGAATTTGAATGCTTGTTTTTGGATTCGTTTATTTTTTGTCCTATGGTTTTCCCAGATTCTAAAAAGGAGCTAATACCTCCATTTATAGTTATAAAAGAAGTAAATAGTTGAGGGCCTTGAAAAAAGGCTTGATAAACTGTTCCTGAGGTCGGAGAAAGTCCTATGATAGTACGATGTGAGTTTGCGCGATAGTTTTTTTCAATAAATGGAAGGAGTTCATTTTTGAAAAAATTGAGATACTTTTTTGGATTGCCTCCACCGCGATAATATACACTTCCATTAGCCCCAGTTACTTTTAAGGCTAAATCAAAGCGTTTGTCATTCGTCATATTTGGTAGCCCAATGATAATACTCTCGGGCATATAATTCCTTGCAGTCCAAAGGGTAGTCATAGAACGCGTAATGTCAAAAAGAAATTCTCCATCCAACACTAAAACTACAGGGTAACTTTGGGTGTTTTGATTATAATTTGGAGGAAGGGAGATGTATATTTCTCGTTCTTCATCTAAAATCGTGGATTTTAATTTTAAGTTATGAAGTTTTGTTTCTTCCCCAGCCGACTTAATAACCGTGACTTTCAAATGATTTGATAGGCCTAAATTATGTTTTTCTGAATGGTCAGAAGGATTAGTTTGGGCTTGAATTGAAACGATGCTACAAAAAATAAGGGCTAATAAGAGACTTTGCTTCATAACTTAAACTGGAAATGTGTTTTTTCTGAGTGTTGTACAAAACAAAATGATTTTTATCTATGTTTTCCCAATTAAAATATAAAAATAAACCTGATTTTGTTAAATCAACGCTTCAAAAAATGCGAGGCACTACAATGGTGCTTCTCTTGCTTAAGCTTTGTCTTTTTTTAGAGAAGGATTGATTTATAGATAAGTGATTAATTATTGAATTGCATCTGTAACGAATGGACTATTTATTCGTCTTTTTAAAAAACGACTCAACCCCATGAGAAAATTAGCATTTACACTGGTATTAACCGCCTTTCTTTTTTCCTGTGCTAAGGAAGCAGATAAAACAATCCATTATACAGTTTCTCATTCTATAGAAAACGAAATTCCATTTTTGAAGGTGAAGATGTCTTTCAATGCGGAGCAAGATGGGGAAACCATATTGTTATTTCAAGATAAAGCTTGGGGAGAAGAGCATTTACAAGAGGTTATTTACGAAATGAAACTGCAAACAGGTGAAGTTGAAATCACCAAAGAAAAGGATAGTGGTTGGATTGTTATTAATCATTCTAAGGATTTAAAGCAGATAGAATTTGAATATAAAATAAAGCAAGATACTAAAGGCGATTTAACAACTGATAAAACCTATCGCCCTGTAATTCAGAAAGACTATTTTCATATGTTTTCACATAACTTCTTGATGCTTCCTAAGGAACTTATAAAACGCTCTAAAGACAATTTTAATGTGAGCATTACTTGGGAAAACTTCACGGATAATTTCAGCATTCAAAATAGTTTTGGGAACCAGCAAAGACACCAAGAAATTAAAAATATTTCTGAAGAAAAATTTCGTGCAGCAAATTTTATAGGTGGCGATTTTAGGATTCATAATCTCGATGTAAATGGGAATAAGGTAGCTTTTGCTATTCGAGACGATTGGGACGTTTTTAATGACAGGACTATGGTAGAAGGTTTAGAAAAAACAATCAGCGTCCAACGTGATTTTTGGAAAGACCAT
>Ga0105356_10002087_pt1 | contig 19986 bp, 13 predicted proteins | sample GOMGulsemesocosm_3_FD_83502 | JGI IMG/M metagenome (GOLD analysis project Ga0105356, IMG submission 83502) | Methane-oxidizing microbial communities from mesocosms in the Gulf of Mexico - GOM9D Gulf of Mexico | ecosystem: Environmental > Aquatic > Marine > Cold seeps | place: Gulf of Mexico... | reverse complement strand
CATAATCGCAGAGGCCTCGGTTTTGACAAACCACTAATAGGCAATGACACTTTAAGCTTAAAGCTGTCGTATCCAGCCCCAGAAGTAAGCGCAGATAGTTTTGGTCATGGTGGATTTACAGGCACTTTTGTCTGGGCCGACCCCAAAAACGAACTGGTATTTATCTTTTTGTCCAATCGGGTATACCCTTCAAGGTCACATAGAAATATTTATAATTTAAATATCCGTCCAGCCTTACAGCAAGTGTTTTATATCAAACCAAAAACAGAGAATCAAGTCATAAATAATTAGTAATTTAGAGGTTTAATAGTACACTATGAGCTTACTTATATTTTATGGAGTCATTTCTATAATTTTTTCCTTTTTATGTTCCATTTTAGAAGCTGTGTTACTTAGTGTTACACCCACTTTTATAAATATAAAAAAAACCGAAGGCAAAGGTTATGCCTCTACTCTTGAGGCCTTAAAAAAGGATGTTGACAGGCCATTAATTGCCATCCTCACCTTAAATACCGTTGCTCACACTGTTGGGGCCATTATGGTTGGTGCCCAAGCCAAATCTGTTTTTAACGACGAAGGTAATGCCGTATTTATTGTCTCGGCACTGATGACTGTTTTAATTTTGGTCGCTTCCGAAATTATTCCGAAAACCATTGGGGCAACTTATTGGAAACAGCTTGCGGGAATATCTACTTCCATTTTAAATGGTCTTATTTTTTTCTTTACATGGACAGGCATTATATGGATACTCCGATTATTTACAAGATTATTTGGTAAAGGCGGACATGGAAGCATTTTAAGTCGGGAAGATTTTCACGCTATGGCGCAAATAGCTGTAGATGAAGGTGTTTTTAAAGAATCTGAAAGTAAAGTCATTAGAAACATGTTGGCCTTTAAAGATGTTCTGGCGAAGGATATTATGACGCCAAGAACCGTGATGAAGCTCGCCGATGAAACGACCACTGTGGAGGCCTTTTTTAATGACAATCAAAACCTTCGTTTCTCAAGAATTCCAGTTTTTAAAAATAGCCTGGACAATATTACAGGATTGGTTCTTAAAGATGATATTTATAAAGAAATGGCCAATGACAATAATCTTAAAACATTATTCGAAATAAAACGAGATATTATCGTTATTAATAGAAACACACCACTTCCTCAATTATTGGATCAATTGGTTAAACATAAAAACCATATGGCTTTAGTCGTTGATGAGTATGGATCGGTAAGCGGTCTGGTAACTATGGAAGACGTAATTGAAACCCTGCTTGGCATTGAAATTATGGATGAAAGTGATAATATTGCCGACTTGCAATTACTAGCACGAAAAAGCTGGGAAACAAGAGCTAAACGACTGGGGATTATAGACGAAAAACATTCAGAAGATTAAACTATGGAAACTTGCTATATAAATACACCCCTAGGAGTCGCCAAAATTAATGGTGATCTCAATGGTATAGCTGAAGTATCTATTTTAAACTCCAATGAAATTATCTCAGACATTATTCCAGAAGAGCTTCAAGATTGCGTCTATCAACTTCAAGAATACTTTCAACGTTCCCGAAACAGTTTCAACTTAAAACTAAACCCTCAAGGCACCGATTTTCAAAAAAATGTTTGGCGATTACTCCAAACTATTCCTTTTGGTAAAACCATCTCATACTTAGAGCTCTCCAAACAATTTGGAGATACAAAGGCCATTCGCGCGGTAGCTAGTGCTAATGGTAAAAATCCACTTTGGATTATTATACCCTGCCATCGCGTTATTGGAAGCGACGGAAGCCTAACGGGATACGCAGGAGGATTACACAGGAAACAATGGCTGATAGAGCACGAAAGCCCTTACAAGCAACAGTCGTTGTTTTAATTTATTATTCCCAAAGGAAGGGCGGTCATAATCCTATTAATATTTCTTATATTTAAACATAATTTATATCGATTAGAATGAAATTATTAAAAAAACTACTAAAGGGAATCCTCGTTATTATAGGCTTACTAATCATTATGCTTTATGTTTTTGATTATGATTATATGTTAAAAGCTGTTCGCACTATTTATGCAAAAGGGCATAAAACCGCTTATTTAGAGGACTACAAAGAGTTTGACAACAGGACCATCGAAAATGGAGATGGACAGGCATGGAATTTACATAAAGATTATAATTCGGTAAGCGAAACTGAGGTTTTGGAAAAACTTAATGAAGACAAAGGGACTATTGCTTATGTGATCATAAAAAATGATAGTATCTGGTTCGAGAATTATTATGATGGTTTTAATAAAGATTCCAAAAGCAATTCCTTTTCTATGGCAAAAAGTATGATTTCTGCCATGTTAGGTAAGGCTATAATGGATGGTAAAATTAAAAGTTTGGATCAACCTGTGAGTGATTTTTATCCAGAATACAAACACGGATTGGCCGCTAAAATGACTGTTGGTGACCTATCATCGATGGCCTCTGGTTTAAATTGGGACGAATCTTATTACTCCCCTTTTTCAATTACTACCAGAGCCTATTTTTATGATGATTTGGAACAAATGATGCTGGGAGTTAAAGTCACCGAAGAACCGGGACAGTCCTATAAATATTTAAGTGGTAACACCCAGCTTTTAGGGATGGTTATTGAAAGGGCAACTGGTGTAAAATTATCCAACTATTTAAGTGATAGTTTCTGGAGACCATTAGGCGCAGAAAACGAAGCGCTTTGGCAATTAGACAGCGAAAAAGAAGGTCTTGAAAAAGCCTATTGTTGCGTTGCCAGTAATGCTCGTGATTTTGCCCGTTTTGGAAAACTTTATAAACATCATGGTAAATGGAATGGCAAACAATTATTAGACTCCGCATTTATCGCTAAATCCATACAACCCCGTTTTACTAAAAGCCCTGAATATGGCTATGGCTGGTGGTTATCAACATACAAAAACAAGGATGTCTTTTATATGCGAGGGCATTTAGGCCAATTGGTAATCGTAGTCCCAGAAGACGATCTTATCATAGTGCGTTTAGGACATCTTATTGAAAAGGCAGACCCAAGTGTAAGTCCACATTCACCAGACTTTTTCACTTACATCGCAGAAGCCTACGAGATGATGGCAAAATAAGGGCATTAGTATTAATTTCTGCATTCAAAAAAATAGCTATGATTGGCAAAATTAATTTAGAAAACATCCTTTTTCTGGACATAGAGACCGTTCCCGAACGACAGCATTTTTCTGATTTGGACGCCACCAAGCAGGACCTTTGGGAAAGCAAATCCAAATATCAACGTAGAGATGAGTTTACGGCAGAGGAATTTTATGAACGAGCAGGAATTTGGGCAGAGTTTGGTAAAATAGTTTGTATTTCGGTGGGGTATTTCACCTTTCAAGGGGACCTTAGAAAGTTCCGAACCACTTCATTCTATGGCGATGAATCACAGCTACTTAAAGATTTTAAAAATTTACTCAATTCACATTTTAATCAAACCAATCATCTATTGTGTGCCCATAATGGCAAGGAATTTGATTTTCCCTATATAGCGCGTCGCATGATAATTAACAATATCGAACTGCCCTATAAACTCAATTTATTTGGCAAAAAACCTTGGGAAGTTCCGCATCTGGACACCTTAGAATTATGGAAGTTTGGAGATTATAAAAACTATACTTCATTAAAATTATTAACCAATATCCTGGGGATCCCCTCTCCTAAAGATGATATTGACGGGTCTGAAGTTTACCGCGTTTATTATGAAGAAAATAAAATTGACCGCATTATTGTATACTGCGAAAAAGATACCATCGCGGTGGCTCAAATATTTTTAAGATTACGTGGTGACGACCTCTTAAGTGAAGAGGAGATCCTCCATATCTAAAAACCGGTAGGGTTTAACTTAAGATAAATCCAATATTATTTTTTTAAGACTCTAGATGTTTTATTTTTGATACACTAACTAGTATTAACCATACCACAGACAAAACGACTACCATGAGTTCAAGAAGAAAATTTATAAAAAAATCAACGGTTATAGGCGCCGGAATTATGATGGCTCCAAATTTAACTTTTGGAATGAGTACCTCCAAAGACAAATTAAAAGTTGGAATGATTGGTGTTGGATTACGAGGTACAAATCATTTAAACAATCTATTATTAAGAGACGATGTTCTTGTTACTGCAATTTGTGACATCGATCCAAATCGAATTTCTATCGCCTTAGATATGATTTCTAAATCTGGTGATCCTGCTCCAAAAACATTTGGAAATAGTGATTTAGACTATAGAAATTTATTAGATTTAAAAGAGGTTGATGCCGTAATTATAGCCACACCTTGGTTATGGCATACCCGTATGGCCAAAGACGCTATGCTCGCAGGGAAATATGCCGGATTAGAAGTCTCAGCTGCCAATACTATGGAAGAATGCTGGGATTTGGTAAACACCCATGAACAGACAGGAACACATATGATGATTCTTGAAAATGTGAATTATCGAAGAGATGTCATGGCCGTATTAAATATGGTTAAACAAAATGTTTTTGGAGAATTAGTACATTTTAGATGTGGATATCAACACGATCTTCGTTTTGTAAAATTAAACGACGGAAAATCAGCCTATGGAAAAGGTGTTGAATTTGGAGATAAAGGAATTTCGGAATCCGCTTGGAGAACACAACACTCTTTATTAAGAAATGCAGATGTTTATCCTACACATGGCGTTGGACCAATAGCTGTAATGGATGATATTAACAGAGGAAACCGATTCACCTCCCTAACCTCAACAGCAACAAAAGGCATCGGTATTCACAATTATATTGTAGAGCACGGTGGTAAAGATCACCCAAATGCAAAATTAAAATTTAAGCAGGGTGATGTGATTACCACAACCATTGAAACAGCAAATGGCGAATCTATAATCGTAACACATGATTGTAATCTACCGAGACCTTACTCCTTAGGATTTAGAGTTCAAGGTGCCAATGGTCTTTGGGAAGTTGATGGAAATCGCATGTATATTGAAGGGCAATCCAAACCACATCGCTGGGATGATGCCGACGAATGGTTAAAAAAGTATGACCACCCATTATGGCAGAAATATGGAGAAAAAGCCATGGGAGCAGGACATGGCGGGATGGACTTTTTTGTCATCCAAGCCTTTGTTGAGTCAGCAAAACAAAACATTGCACCCCCAATGGATGCTTATGATGCAGCCGCTTGGAGTGCCATTACCCCTTTATCTGAATTATCGATTGAAAACAATGGCGAACCTCAAGATTTCCCTGATTTCACAAGAGGAAACTGGATCAAACGCCAACCTTATAACTGGATAAAAGACAGCTATTAAGTCTTTATTAAAATATAACTTTTCAAAAAGCTTGTCTTAAAAGGCAAGCTTTTTTATTGCTGTTTATTAAAGAGGCCTTTCAATTTAGAATCGCATTTAACATACAAATAAAACTCAGCCATAGTTAAGATTTGCCTTCTGGGGACATTGATGCAGAAATAGCACATTTTATCGTGGTAAATCACAATAACAAATGCTATTCCATACCGTTATTTATTTTGTTACATTTGTTTGCACCAGATATGCATTTACATTTTTGAAAAAAAGAGTTTCATATTACCTTATACAAAGCTTATTCTTCCTGCTTGCTTATACGAGCAATGCGCAATCCTATAATTCACTTTCTACAGAACAAAAATTAGAACTTCGCCTGGAGAGTCATCTCTTAATCAACCCCAAAAGTATTGGTACTACGGCTTTGAACTCCCTTTTTAAATCAAAAACACCAATAGCTGTTGAATATATCACTGACAGTGATTTGTCTTTTATTGAGACAGTCTTAAATCAAAAGCGGGATGTTGTAATTGTAAGTGATAAAAATATAGACAAGCTCCTTCAAAACAATCCTTCGATCATCCAACTGCGCACTGCCGACATCGAAACCATTAATTTACAAGGGCTGAAAATCACGGATAGCACGGTAATACGATTCAATGGCCTTGAAGCTCTAGGGCGGATAAATAACATAAATAAGGAAAGCATCACCGACAGCTTGCTCTTTAAAATTTGGAATTGGTCTGGTAAACTCCCTCATTTTATTTCTGCCGATAGCAGCACTTTAAAAAAAGCTCAGGGCTTTGTGAAGATGTTTAATGACGCTCAAAAGATTTTTGGCGTTGTTAAAACAGAAGATAAATTATTGCAAAATGTATCTTTTAAAAATTTTCCAAACCGGAAGGCAAATGGCCATTTCAGTTTTACTATGGCTAGGCAAGGCGGAAGACTCCCTGTTTTAATTCCACATAAAGCAGGATACTATTTTTCTCCCGATATTATTTTCACCTCACCGGAAAATAGCAATAATCAAAAGGCCTTTGTCGGATTCCCTCTAGACCCTGTTTTTGGATTGTCAGATCATTTCAACTTTGAAAAAGCAGTACAAAATAGAATCCGTAATAATGAAGGTGAAATCATCTCCAATGGCGTTCAGATTAGACGAGATAGCATTCGCAAAACTGTGGGGTATTTTAACAATCGCGCCTATATCGATACGGGTCTTGAGAGTCGAACCGCATTAAAATCAAGCTTTACAATCACGGCCTGGATTAAACCAACGGCCCTTGGATTTGCTAATAGTATACTCGGGAAAGGCTATAATTTTGTGTTGAAAATTCATGAAGGCTACCTCACCTTTACCATGGCAGGGGTAAAAGATTATATCTCGGAATCTTCACCAATCCCTATCAATGAATGGACCCACGTGGCCTTAGTGCATTCTGAAACTAATAATGACTTAAAATTCTACCTCAATGGCATACAAACAGATCGGGTAGAGTTAATTGCAGATTACGTGACCTCAGATTACAATTTACTTATAGGAAGTGACCTCTGGGAGGAGTTTTTCATCGGGTATTTAGATGATATTAAAATTTGGGAACGCGAATTAAACAATGTTGAAATTAAAACGGAGTATCTCGATTTAAATACCGAAACCCTCAGTATAAACTCTTATATAATTATAGGATTTACACTAGTTCTTCTCTGTGGAATTATCCTTTATTTCAAGTGGAGAGCTTCTAAAAGCACCCCTAAATTAAATGCAGAAAGACAAACATTTCCAAATATTAAAACGGTTAAAACTATTGATCTTGCTTCTGCTAATTATAAGGAAAAGATATTTTGTTTCGGAAGCTTACAAATAATCAATGCCGAAGGTCTTGATATTGCAAGCAAATTATCCCCGAAACTCAAACAATTATTTCTAGTTGTTTTTTTACATAGCAATGCCGAAAAAAGAGGTGTAACAACAAAAAAACTAACAGAACTCCTCTGGCCAGGAATGAGCGCTCAAAGTGCAAAAAACAACAGAGGTACGAATATTCAAAATTTAAGAGCGATTTTATCCTCTTGTTCCGAAATTAATTTGGTCTTTCAAAATAAGCTTTGGACCATAGAGATTGGTGAGCATTGCTATTGTGATTATCATTTTACAAATAATTATTTACTGCTATTTTCTAAAGAAAACTATGCTACTGATCTTTTAGAAACAGAATTGGCAAAGCCACTTTCTTTGCTCAAACGAGGGCGTCTTTTAACTAACAGCAATGCTTCCTGGTTAGATCCATATATCGAAAAATTCTCCAATGAAATCATTGAACATTGTTTTAAGTGCATCCAGATCTTAAGTATAGAAAAGCACGGAGACCTTCTCTTAGACCTCATTGAGGTCATTTATCTCTATGACGATTTGAACGAAAAGGCCATGCGACTCAAACTTCAAATCCTGATCAAACAGGGTAAGTTAAGTTTAGCACACACCGTTTATGACAACTTTGTAAAACTCTATCAAAAACTTTATAAAGAAGATTATACCATTTCTTTTGAAGCGAGTTTATCTGAATAAAAGCTTACACCATTATGTCTTCTGACTAATTATGCAGTGATTAGCCTAATTATTTTCGTATTTTTAATTTTATTACCCCTTCTATTACCCCTGTTTTTACACAAGAGCTTCTTCTTTTGTTATCTCGAAAAATAAAACAATTGAAATATGGACAATAAATCAACCAATAGAAGAGATTTTGTAAAAAAGACCTTAGCCATCACAGCTGGTATTTCTATCATCCCTAGATACGTCATGGGGGGAAATGGTTTTATCGCTCCCAGCGATCAACTTACCAAAGCCGTCATTGGTGTTGGAGGTATGGGTCAGGGTCATCTGGGTTATGAAGGAACAAAATTACTCGCTATTTGTGATGCCGATGGTAATCATTTAGCAAACACCCTTAAAAAAGTTGGAAACGATGTTAAAGGATATCGCGACTTTAGAGAGGTCCTTGCCAGACCTGATATTGATATTGTTCATATTGCAACACCACCACACTGGCACGGCATCATGTCGGTTATGGCCGCAGAAGCTGGGAAGGATGTTTGGTGTGAAAAACCAATGACCAGAACCATCGGTGAAGGAAAACGGGTTGTTGAGGCTATGAAAGAACACGGTAAAATGTTTAGATTAAATACCTGGTTCCGCTTTAAAGACAACTTCTACGGGATGGGAACTCCTGTTAAAAAACTAAAAAAGGTAGTGGATAGCGGCGCCTTGGGCTGGCCTTTAAAAGTAACCATTAGTGGAGTAACCGGATTCAATTGGAAGTTTTATTGGGTAGGAAAAGAAAACCTAAAACCACAACCAGTACCAGATCAATTAGATTATAATATGTGGCTAGGACCGGCCCCCGAAAAACCATATCACCCACATAGAGTACACTCTACATTTAGAGGATACTGGGATTATGATGGCGGCGGATTAGGAGATATGGGACAGCATTATATTGACCCTGTGCAGTACTTTTTAGGAAAAGACAATACCAGTCCTGTAAAAGTAGAAGTTGATGCGCCTCAACAACATTATGACGCAATAGGAACTTGGAGAAAAATCACCTTTACCTATGCCGATGGTTGCCAAATAATTTTAGATGGTGAGAATGCAGATAAAAATGCAGCCTATATAGAAGGTCCAGATGGAAAAATATTCAATGGTTTTAAATCAACCATTCCAAATATCGAAGGATTAATCAATAGTATGCCAGATCCTGAAGAACAGATCAGTATTTTCACTGAATCTGTAAAAACACGTCAAAAGTTTGCTTTAAATGAAGAAAACGGACATCGTTCAGCGACCATAGTAAATATGGGTATTATCGCGCTTCGTTTAGGAAGAACTCTGGAGTTTGATCCCGTAAAACAAGAATTTGTTAACGATGAAGAAGCCAACAGACTTATTGACCAACCAATGCGTAACTCTTGGGCATACTAACCATATTAAGACATTTAAAAATGAAAAAAACAATCATATCAATTAGTACATTCGTTTTGCTTTTATGTGCTATAGCTCCTGTTACAGCACAAATTAACAGAACTCTGGACACGAAAGTGGCCGATATATTAGCCCAATTACCAACTAAAAACCTAGAACATTCTGATGCCTTAATGGAGGACATCCTTAGCTTAAACACCGCGGGGATTCTTAAGTTTTGTGATATGCTGGTTCCCTTAGGAACAGGAGATGATTCACAAGCCCGTTATGCCATAAACAGTGTGGCTATATACAGTGGTGGCAAAAACAATCCGATTGTGGCAAATTCAGTTGAAGATGCCCTATTAACGGCAATTGAAAACACTTCCAATTCAGAAATTAAAACCTTCTTAATTCAGCGATTAGCCCATTGTGGAACCAATGCCAGCACAACTTTATTAAGTAGTTATTTAACACATGACGCACTGTATAATCCAGCTCTAGCAACCTTAACTTCTATTGGATCGGCAGATGCTATAAGTGCAATTTTAACGAGCACTAAAAACAGCAATGGTCATAAACAAGCTGCACATATTGAGGCTTTAGGAAATTTAAAACATGCTTCTTCGGTTTCTTATCTAGAATCTTTAGCTCTTTCTAATGCGCTTCAAATTCGTAGAACATCCTTAAAAGCACTGGCTAATATAGCATCACAAAGTTCGTATCCAATATTGCTAAATGCTGCAAATAAGGCCAGCTTTAATGCCGATAAAGCGGAATCTGTTTTAGCATTAATTCGTTATGGTGCCAATGTTTCGAATACGGGAATCGCCCTAAATGTTGCCAAGGCATTATTAAAACAATGTAGCTCTCCAGAACAATTACATTTCAGATCAGCAGCACTTCATATTTTAAGCGCAAATACTCAGGGTTCTATCAGTAAAACTTTAGTTAAAGAGTTTAAAAATGCAGATAAGAATTATCGTGGGGCTGTAATAGAACTTGCGAGCAAAGATGTATCCGCCGCTACCCTTTCTAAATGGATGAAAGCTTATAAAAAATCCCCAGCGGCTGCAAAATCACAAATCGTTGGTATGCTTCGAAACAGCAAAGAACCAATGGTGTTTACGAATTGCATCTTACCAGCCGTTAAAAGCGATGATGCTCAATTAAGAATAGCTGGAATCAAAGCCTTAGCCTTCCAAAACAAAGCCAATGCGCTTCCGGCTGCATTACAAGCCTTAAAAATGGCAGGGACGCCGGCAGATTTCAATGCCTTACAAGAAACCTTATTGAAACTGAGTGCCGCAGAGGACGCTTCTAAATTAGCCGCTAATATCGGGGCAATGAATGACGGTGGAAAAGCAGTATTAGTTAATGTATTAGCAGCGCGAAATGCCAGATCTCAATTTGACAAAATTTTACCACTACTAGAGGCTAATAACGAAACGGTAAATGCCGCAGTCTATAAAGCCTTATCCTCAATTGCAACTTCAGATCATTTGCCACAAATAATAGCGCTATTAAGCACTACGGATAACGCGCAAGATTTAGCAAGTATTCAACAAGCTATTATAAACGTTTTAGATCAATCTAAAGACAATCATTCTAAGACGATTATCAAGGCATATAACAGCATCTCTAAAAAAGAAAGTGTACTTCCAATTTTACCTGTTTTAAATGATGCCTCTGCATTACAACTCGTGGCAAAATCTCTAAAATCTGGAAATTCAAATGAGCAATTGCAGGCCATAAAAGCCTTAGGTAAATGGAGAAATAACGATGCTATCCCATACTTATTCAAATCGGTATCGGCATCACAGTCGTCAGAGCTACGCTCTAAAGCATTTGATCAGTACCTGTCTCAAGTAAAGGGTTCAAGTTTTCCGGATGCTCAAAAACTTTTACTCATTCAAAAATTAATGCCACATAGCCAAGGTCTTGATGAACAGAAAAAAATAATTTCCAGCGTCAGAGGGATAAAAACATTTTTGTCATTGGTGTTTGTATCAAATTATATCGATACCAAAGGATTGGTAACCACTGCTTCAAATACAGCGATTAGAATCGCCTTACCAACACCTGGAAAAAAAGATGCACTTAGTGGCGATATTGTAAGAAACATTGTCTCTAAAAGTATCGACAACCTCAGCGGGCCAGACAGTCAGTATATTAAAATTGACGTTAAAGAATTTTTAGACAATATGCCAAATGAAAAAGGATTTGTTTCTATTTTCAACGGTGAGAATCTCGACGGTTGGGAAGGACTTCTTGAAAACCCAATAGCAAGAGCGGAGATGTCTGAAAAAAAACTAGTAAAAGCACAGGAAAAAGCAAACGCACAAATGTTGAGAGACTGGTTTGTTAAAGATGGTGTTATTGGTTTTAAAGGCCAAGGCTATAATAATATTTGTACGATTAAAGATTACGGCGATTTCGAAATGTTAGTGGATTGGAAGATTACTAATGGTGGTGATAGTGGTATTTATTTAAGAGGGACACCTCAGGTTCAAATTTGGGACACCGCCTTAGTAAAAGTTGGTGCTCAGGTTGGAAGTGGAGGCCTTTACAACAATCAGAAAAATGAACGTATTCCATTGGTAGTTGCAGATAACCCGGTAAATGAGTGGAACACTTTCCGCATAAAAATGGTTGGTGAACGTGTTACCGTACATTTAAATGGCGTTTTAGTGACAGATAATGTTACTTTAGAAAACTACTGGGACAGAAAACTTCCAATATTTACACGAGATGCAATAGAACTACAGGCTCATGGCGAAGATCTAGGTTTCAAAAATATTTATGTTCGAGAAATCACTTCGGGAGATGTTTTATTATCTGAAGAAGAAAGAACAGCAGGATTTAAATCCTTATTTAACGGTAATGATTTAGACCATTGGATCGGAAATAAAAAAGACTATTTGGTAGAAAACAATACCTTGGTTGTTCGCCCAGAACAAGGCGGACATGGTAATTTATACACTGCTGAAGAGTACTCAGATTTTAATTTCAGATTTGAATTCAAATTAACTCCTGGTGCTAATAACGGTTTAGGAATTCACGCCCCTCTTGAAGGCGATGCTGCTTATGTTGCTAAAGAATTACAAATCCTTGATAACACTGCATCTATTTATGCGAACTTAAAACCTTACCAATATCACGGCTCTGTTTATGGTGTGATTACGGCAAAGCGAGGTTATTTAAATCCTGTTGGAGAATGGAATTCTGAAGAAGTTATAATTCAAGGGGATCATATCAAAATCATTTTAAACGGAACAGTAATCCTCGATGGCAATATCAAGGAGGCGACAAAAAATGGCACTTTAGATAAAAAAGACCATCCCGGTTTAAAAAGAAGCAAGGGGCATATTGCCTTCCTAGGTCACGGTTCTGAATTAGAATTTCGAAATATTAGAATTAAAGACCTTTCGCACTAAAAATATTTTACTTTTATTCCCGTTAAATATTTTAATACTAATTCCCCAAAGGACATCTTCTTTTGGGGAATTTTCACCATATAAGCTATTAGATGAAAGAAGAAAAGCAAACTGAAGTTTACGATGCCATCGTTATTGGCACCGGTATTTCGGGAGGTTGGGCTGCCAAAGAACTCTGTGAACAAGGATTAAAAACTTTAGTTTTGGAACGCGGACGTATGGTGAAACATATTGAAGATTATCCAACGGCACATATGGATCCTTGGGATTTTAAATATCGCGGTATGCCAAGCGCTGAAGATTCTAAAACACAAGAAAAACAAGCCAGAACCGGATATACCACCAACGAACCGAGTAAGCATTGGTTTGTAAATGATTTGAAACACCCTTATAATGAAGATAAACGATTCGATTGGATTCGCGGCTATCATGTTGGTGGACGCTCTATTATGTGGGGCAGACAAACCCTCCGACTCAGCGATCTAGATTTTGAAGCTAATAAAAAAGAAGGCATTGCTATCGATTGGCCAATTCGGTATAAGGATATCGCTCCTTGGTATGATAAAGTAGAAGGATTTATTGGTGTCAGTGGTGAAAAGCTGGATTTACCACAGCTTCCAGATGGTATTTTTTCTCCCCCTATGGAATTAAATTGTGTAGAAAAAGAATTCAAAACTAAAATTGCCGATACTTACGATAACAGACATCTTACCATGGGACGTTTTGCGCATTTAACTGGCGATAAAACCCATGAAGGCCGGAGTAATTGTCAATACCGAAATCGATGCATTAGAGGCTGTCCTTATGGCGGTTATTTCAGTAGTAATTCTTCTACCCTTCCAGCCGCCGAAAGAACAGGCAATATGACGTTAAGGCCAAATTCAATTGTTCATAGAATAATCTATGACGAGGCTACGAAACTGGCAACCGGTGTTGAAATTATAGATACTATAAGTCACGAGAAAATATTTTATGCTGCAAAAGTTGTTTTTTGCTGTGCTTCTACTGTTGGGAGTACCTCAATTTTATTAAACTCTACCTCTAAACGATTTCCTAATGGATTGGGTAATGACAGTGGAGAATTAGGTCATAATTTAATGGATCATCATTTTAAAGTAGGTGCAACGGCAACGGTTGATGGCTTTGATGATAAATATTATAAAGGCAGACGTCCTGCGAGTTTTCATATTCCCAGATTTAGAAATCTAGGGGACAAAACAAGTAAACAAGCTTATTTACGAGGCTTCGGATTTCAAGGAAGCGCCAGCCGATCGAAATGGCAACGAGCAATTAAAGAATTGAGTTTTGGTGAAGATTTAAAAGAAGAACTTTTTAAACCAGGCCCCTGGAAAATTGGTATGACTGCTTTTGGTGAATGCCTCCCTTACCACGACAATAAAATGCATCTCAATCACGACAAATTAAATGAATGGGGCATCCCAACGGTAACCTTCAACTGCGAATTTAAAGACAATGAAAAAGCAATGCGAAAGGACATCCAACAAGAGGCCATCAATATGTTTAAAGCTGCAGGGTTTAAAAATGTAGAAGGCTATGACCATCCAAGTTTTCCTGGTAATGCGATTCATGAAATGGGAACTGCCAGAATGGGACACGACTCAGAAACCTCCGTACTCAATAAAAATAATCAAGTCCATGCGGTTCCAAATGTATATGTTACCGATGGTGCCTGCATGACTTCTTCGCCTTACCAGAACCCCTCTCTAACTTATATGGCACTCACGGCAAGGGCAGCAAATCATGCAGCGAAACAATTAAAAACAAGGGCTTTTAATTATGAATAGAAGAGACTCGCTTAAAACCATGTCGCTTTCCTTAGGTTATGCGGTTGCAGCACCTACTTTAATGCAATTATTAACAGCTTGTGAAACGGACAAAGATGGCTCTTGGCAACCTAAATTCTTAACTAATCCTCAAGCTTTTGTCGTTGAACATCTGGTCGATATCATATTACCTATTTCAGAGACCATTGGAGGCTTGGATGTTGAAACACCTCAATTTATTGACCTTGTTTTAAAAGATGTTCTGCCTCAAAAGGATCAGGAAAACTTCAAGAAAGGCGCTGATGCTTTTCATAGTAAGTTCAAAGATATTTATAAGAAAGAGGTCATTATGGGAACAAAAACAGAGTTTACAACCCTGCTTAGCACCTATTTTAATATTAGGCCAGAAAAACAAGCCCTAGTTTTCGAGCTGATGGAAAAAAGGAACATGACCCTCAAACAAAGTGACACCTATTATATCTACAAGTATTTGATATGTATCAGGCATTATACCCTTTTTGCCTATTATAGCTCCAAGCAAGTGGGAACAGAAATATTGAATTATACCCCTGTCCCAGGAGCATTTGAGGCTTGTATTCCCCTTGAAGAGGTCGGAAATGTGTCTTCAATATAAAATGGAAAACATTCTCTGTAATAAGTCTGAACTTTGAGATGTCATAGCTTTAATTTTTTCTATTTTTAAGCATGGGAAAACATCAGATGCTTTCGGTTGAGAATCTCTCTATATCATTTTATAATAATGCCGTAGAAAATAAGATCATCAACCGCATTTCATATAGCCTTAATGAAAATGAAATATTGGGCATCGTAGGCGAATCTGGAAGTGGAAAATCGGTGTCTTCATTGGCTATCGCAGGATTATTACCAAAAGGTATCAGTAAAATTACCGAAGGTGAAATTCATTTTAAAGATCGAGATTTAACACAATTATCTTCGAAGGCATTTCAGAAGATCAGAGGTCGGGATATTGCTATGATTTTTCAAGAACCTATGAGTTCGTTAAACCCATCGATGACTTGTGGCAATCAGGTATTAGAAATTATTGAACAGCACTTAAATTTAACCAAAAGCGAGGCCAAAGACCAAGTGCTTGCCCTTTTTGAAAATGTAAAACTCCCAGAGCCTAATACGGTCTACAATAAATATCCACATGAGATCTCTGGAGGCCAAAAACAACGCGTCATGATTGCCATGGCCATAGCCTGCAAACCAAAATTATTAATTGCTGATGAGCCTACGACTGCCTTAGACGTTACCGTTCAAAAAGACATTATTAGTCTTCTAAAATCTTTACAGAAAGAGCATGGCATGAGTATTATTTTTATATCTCATGATTTGTCTCTGGTTTCAGAAATAGCAGATCGTGTTTTAGTGATGTACAAAGGTGAAATAGTCGAACAAGGCTTGTCTGAAACCATTTTTAAAAGGCCAGAACACATCTATACCAAGGCTTTGATAAATTCGAAACCCTCTTTAAATGTCAGATTAAAAAAACTGCCAACCATAGACGATTATATCAACAACACGACCTTAGACACCGTTATTACCAAAAGTCAACGCCAAGAATATCATGATGAAATATATGCCAAACCGCCCTTATTAGAAGTTAAAAATGTTGAAAAAGAATATCTCACTACCCATGGTTTTTTTAATAAAACAAGTGCTTTTAAAGCCGTAAACAATGTGAGTTTCAAACTTTATGAAGGTGAAACTTTAGGCCTTGTTGGCGAGTCTGGCTGTGGAAAATCAACCTTAGGAAATGCTATTCTTCAGTTAGACAAAGCGACTTCAGGGCAGATATTATACAAAGGCGAAGACCTTATAAAATTAAGACCTAAGGCCTTAAGAGCATTACGAAAAGACATTCAAATTATTTTCCAAGACCCTTACTCCTCTTTAAATCCTAGAATTCCAATTGGGAAGTCGATTATGGAACCCATGACTGTGCATAAACTTTATCGCAATAATACAGAACGCAAAGCGAAAGCTATAGAAATATTAGAAGGTGTAGGTTTATCGGAAACACATTTTGATCGCTATCCACATGAATTTTCTGGCGGACAACGACAACGTATCGGAATTGCCAGAACCATTGCCCTACAACCAAAACTCATTGTCTGCGACGAATCGGTTTCGGCACTAGATATTTCGGTACAAGCACAGGTGCTCAATTTATTAAATGAATTAAAGGCAAAATTTGGATTTACTTATATTTTCATTTCTCACGACTTAGCCGTTGTTAAATACATGTCGGATCAATTATTAGTCATGAATCAAGGCAAAATTGAAGAACATGGGGATGCAGACTCCATCTATGAAAGACCAAAAACAAAGTATACTAAGGCCTTAATTGATGCTATTCCGAAAGGATTGTAGTCCGCAACACATACCTTTCAGGCAATACAGTCTTCTCGATTGTTCTGCTCAGACTGCCGAAATACTATTTTTCTCTGAAACATCAGTCGAATTGACACTGTTTATTGGCGGGGTCAATAATCATAAATAAAAAAAAGACCCTAGTGGAGTCTTTTTTTATTTTGAATATTAGTGGAATAAATTCAAATCTAAATGTTAGGTTAAGTTCATGGTAGATTTGGTAAATTTTACTAAGTTAAGTTCATGATAGATTTGGGAATCTATTAAATATTATTTGGTTTATTTGGGCAAGACAAATATGAAACAAATATTTCATTAAATCGCTAAAAAGCATAATTTATCGATGAAATACACTAAATTTTAACATTTAAGACGTTTTTAGGCCGCTATCTGATCTTTCAGAAAAGCATTTATCTTCATTAGAACACATAATTTTAATAGAAATTCGAGAATTAATCCTTTCCAATTCATTTAAAAAGGCCACAGAATTTAGCCACTTCAAAACGAAAAAAGAACATAACTGCTATTGGTATAAAGTTTAAATTTCAATTTAAAAGGGCTTAGAAACTCATTTCAGGAATATCACCATCAATAATTAAAGTCCCTTCAGTAGCATTTTTAATCTCTTCAACAGAAACTCCAGGAGCGCGTTCTAAAAGTTTAAATCCGTTTGGAGTCACTTCTAACACCGCCAGGTTAGTCACCACCTTTTTCACACATCCAACACCTGTTAGCGGTAAGGAACATTTTTTAAGCAATTTAGATTCCCCTCTTTTATTGGTATGCATCATGGCAACAATAATGTTCTCGGCACTAGCTACCAAATCCATGGCACCACCCATTCCTTTTACCATTTTACCAGGAATCTTCCAATTGGCAATATCTCCATCCTGGGACACCTCCATGGCTCCTAGTATTGTAAGGTGTACATGTTGCCCTCTAATCATAGAAAAGCTCATTGCGGAATCAAAAAAGCTGGCGCCGTCCAAAGTTGTTATCGTTTGTTTTCCTGCATTGATAATATCTGCATCTTCTTCTCCTTCAAACGGAAATGGTCCCATTCCTAAGACGCCATTTTCACTTTGAAATTCCACATCAATATCTGCCCTGACAAAGTTGGCCACTAAGGTTGGAATTCCAATGCCCAGGTTGACATAATAACCATCCTGAACTTCCTGTGCTATGCGTTTTGCGATTCCGTTTTTATCTAACATAATTTAATTTTCAAATTATTTAATTGCATTATCTCGTCCTCACCGTACGTTGTTCTATACGTTTCTCATAAGTTTTACCCTGAAATATGCGTTGCACAAAAATTCCAGGAATATGAATATGGTCTGGATCTAAAGTCCCTACTGGAACTAACTCTTCAACTTCAGCAACTGTAATTTTTGCCGCCCCACACATATTGGGATTAAAATTTCTCGAGGTTCCTTTAAAAATTAGATTTCCTGCGGCATCGCCCTTCCAGGCTTTAACGAAGGCAAAATCGGCTTTAAAGGCATGTTCTAAGACATACATTTTACCATCAAACTCTCGAGTTTCTTTAGCTTCAGCCACTTCGGTGCCATAACCTGCGGGTGTATATATGGCCGGGAAACCAGCTTGAGCCGCTCTGCAACGCTCAGCGAGGGTTCCTTGAGGAATCAGTTCTACATCTAATTCTCCACTTAGCATTTGACGTTCAAATTCATCATTTTCTCCAACATAAGAGGAGACCATTTTTTTTATTTGATGGTTTTGAAGTAATAAACCCAGCCCAAAATCGTCTACCCCTGCGTTATTAGAAATACAGGTGAGACCAGTAACTCCAATTTTAACCAATTCGGCAATGGCATTTTCCGGGATACCGCATAAGCCAAAACCACCCAGCATCATAGTCATATTGTCTTTTACGCCTTCTAAAGCAACACTAACATTATCTACCTTTTTATGTATCATCTAGACTAAATTTTAAAACTGAAAATTACAAAATAAAAAAGCCATTCTAAAAAGAATGGCCTGTGATTTTACGAATGAAAGTCTCCTTTAAAAGAAATCTATTTCAGGATCATCCTCCTTAGCATCCTTGAGTTTCTTCTTGAGTTCATCTTCAACAACATCGCAGTCAATCTCTATCGATAAGTCTTCTGGTGCTTCAAAGGGTTCTTTGGACACGCTTAATGTTTCATCATTATAACAAGATTTCATATATAAGGCCCAAATTGGCAATGCCATTGCGGCGCCTTGACCATAAGTTGTGGTTTTAAAATGTGCCGCTCTATCTTCGGCGCCTACCCAAACACCAGTGACTAAATTTGGTACCATTCCCATAAACCATCCATCACTCTGGTTTTGGGTCGTTCCCGTTTTTCCGGCAATTGGATTGTCAAATTTATAAGGGTACCCCGTGACAATTTTTTTGTATACAGGCTGATTACCTGCTGTATAATGTCGTAACCTTCCGCCAGAACCGTAATTTGTAACACCTTCCAACAGATTTACAGTAACATATGCGGCTTCTTCGCTCAAGACATCTCTGGTTTCGGGTGCAAATTGAAATAAAACAGTTCCATTTTTATCTTCAATCCTGGTCACCATTACGGGATTTGTATATACACCTTTATTGGCAAAGGTAGAATAGGCTGCTACCATTTCGTAGACACTTATGTCTGGGGTTCCTAAGGCGATTGAAGGCACAGGTGGGATTTTCTGTTCAACGCCTAAATTATGTGCCAAATCAATAACTGGTTGTGGTCCGATCTCGTTTATTAATCGTGCCGAAATTGTATTCACAGAATTCGCTAAAGCTTTCTTTAAGGTTAAAAATCCAGAATAATTACCTCCATTATTCGTAGGTGACCAAGGTTCAGGATTCCCGTATTTATAGGCTTCTATCGTTATTTGTGACCTTGGAAAGGTATCACAAGGCGATAAATGTAATTGATCTATCGCTGCGGCATATACAAAAGGCTTGAATGTCGAGCCTATTTGACGTTTCCCCTGCTTCACCATATCATATTGAAAATGCCTGTAATTCACCCCACCAACCCAGGCTTTTACATGTCCTGTTTGCGGTTCCATAGACATCATCCCTGTACGCAAAAACGACTT
>Ga0105356_10002086_pt1 | contig 19991 bp, 10 predicted proteins | sample GOMGulsemesocosm_3_FD_83502 | JGI IMG/M metagenome (GOLD analysis project Ga0105356, IMG submission 83502) | Methane-oxidizing microbial communities from mesocosms in the Gulf of Mexico - GOM9D Gulf of Mexico | ecosystem: Environmental > Aquatic > Marine > Cold seeps | place: Gulf of Mexico... | reverse complement strand
GATTCTAGTAAACACCCCTGGTGACTGGAACAATGTATACGGACCTTTGCTGCATGCGAATTGGCATGGATTGACACCGACAGACTTAATTTTCCCTATCTTTTTATTTATTGTAGGGATCTCCATCTCATTTGCATACAAAAATGCTGAAAACAACAAACACACTTATAAAAAAATTACAATAAGAAGTCTAAAGTTATTTGGTCTAGGGCTTTTCTTAAGTCTCTTTCTTCCTTATTTACCCTTTGTAAAAGAATTAAGTACGGCTAGAATTCCTGGGGTACTTCAAAGAATAGGTCTCGTATTTTTTTTCACATCCATTTTATTCTTAAATTTTAAATGGAAAACACTGTTAATCCTCTTTATTTCAATATTAATAGCATATTGGTTGTTATTAGGCTTTGCCCCACTACCAAATGGAGCAATTCCAACTTTTGATAGATCCCCTAATAATTGGGCCAATTATCTAGACCTACAACTTCTAGGTAAACATATGTGGAAACCTGACTATGACCCAGAGGGAATATTTAGTACCATCCCTTCAATTGCCACTTGTATTAGTGGTGTCTTAATTGGAAAATTATTAGCACTACAAAACGGTAGAAAAGAGATACTGCTCTTGATTTCTGGCTTGCTATTCCTAGGGCTTGGATACCTTTGGAATCTTTCGTTCCCAATCAACAAAGCCATTTGGAGCAGTAGTTTTGTATTGGTAACAAGTGGATGGGCTACAATAATCTTGAGTGTTATCTATTATATTACTGACGTCAAACAATTGAAATTTGGAAAATTGTTCAAATATGTAGGGATGAATGCCATCACAATCTATTTTCTTTCCAGTTTTATTTCCAAAACTTTTTATTTGACAAAAATTGGAGAAACAAATAATATTCATTCCTATTTATATGCTACATTTTTCACAACAAATATTTCTAATTTAAAACTTGCATCTTTACTATACGCAACAACCGTTATTTGTTTCTACCTCTTTATAGGGTATGTAATGTTCAAAAAAAAATGGATTGTAAAAGTTTAAAAGACTACTTTCATCTTACTAAAAAACCTATTTTTCCATGTGCATATTAAAAATTGTTATGCATTGGTATTCTAATATAGAAGAACACAAATTAGAGGTCTCACAATCAATATTCATAAATTGATTACTGTTGATTGTACAATGCCTTTTTTGTCTCAGTACAGAAAAGAAATAGATGTATTTGGTATTACTCGAAGTCTTTATAATATATTTGTTTTATTCATCTTTAACAATTACTTCTACAAACCTGCGAATGAAGTCTATATATCTCCTTTTTATTTGTTTGATTTTTGGTATCCCATTCCAAACAAACGAAAAATTACATGCTCAAAACAATAGTAAAGAATATGAAATAAAACATTTTAAATTACCCATTGAAACTAGAGCTAGCGACATCTTACAAGACAGCTATGGTTTTGTTTGGGTAGCTACAAGAAACGGGCTATGGAGGTATGACGGAGGAAGCTACAAAAACTATATAAAAGACGAAAACGATCTTACTAGTATTACAAACAACCATATTTCTTGTTTATTTGAAGACAGTAACAAAACCTTATGGATTGGAACCTATGGAGGTGGCTTACTTAAATACAATCGTGACTTTGATAATTTTGAGCGATTTACACATGATAAATCCAATTCAAAAAGTTTAAGCTTTAATGAAATAAAAGTGCTTTTTGAGACTTCAAAAAATGAATTCTACGTTGGTACAGATGGAGGTGGATTGAATCTAATGAATCGTAAAAAAAACACATTTGAACATTTTAAATACAAAGCCACAGACTCCTTAAGTATGAGTCATAATAATGTACTTTCCATGACCGAAGGAAACAATGGACTCTTATATATCGGTACCTGGCATGGATTCAATATCTTCGACCCAAATACTAGAAATTTTCAGAGAATTTATCGAAAACCATTAGATGGACTACAAAGCCACAACGCTCTCGAATTTTACTCTGATAAAATTATTTGTACAAGCGGATCTGAACTGTCTTATTTGAATAATTCTAATTCTCTAAAAAAGTTCAAAATAGACATCACCTATGCTGCACATGTAAAAAAGAAAAATAACACTTCTTGTTGGATTGTAAATTCAGACAAAATCTATATTAAGGATAAACATTATATTACACAGAAAAAAATAGCTCTTGATAGCTTATTTCTAAATGAAAAAAAATACTGGCTCACTAAGATACATCACACAAAAGATGAAAATATTTCATGGGTCCTTGATACTAAAGGTCATTTTTTTCAACTCGTTAAAAAACCCATTCTATTTAAATCTTTTTTAGAAAAAAAATCATCATCTCACATAACGAGTACTAATAACTATTTCTGGGTTACCAGTAATAATGCTATAGAAATTTATAACAAATCCGACCATACACTGTTAAAAAAAATAGCTAATTTTAAGAGCTTTCCATACTCCAGCGCAAAGGAAGGAAAAACCATATGGTTGGTAGATAAAAAATTTCTTTATTTATATTCCGAAGACGGACAACTCCTAAATAAAAAAGCTTTAAACACCTTTCCTTTCTCTATTTTGAACACCTCAAACGGCAAAGTTTGGATTGGAGAAGTACTGGGAGCTAAACTACATGACCCTAAAACAAAACAAACAATTTCTTTTGAGTGCGACCCTGACACCCCGAATGGGATTGGTTACTTTCATAGTGCTCCGGTAATTTTAGAAGATCATAAAAAACAAATTTGGTTGGGAAGTTTGGGTGATGGCTTAAAGAAATACCTTCCAGAAAAAAAACAATTCGAACACTTCAGACACCAGATAGGAGATACAACAACTATCAGCAACAATTTTATTAATGAAATTTTCGAAGATAAAAATAAAAATTTATGGCTAGGCACAAGTGCAGGACTTTGTAGATTAGACACTATTACAAACACTTTTGTACAGTACAAACATAAAATCATAAAAGATAAAGTCATTACTTCTATAGACGAAGATTTGAAAGGCAATTTATGGATAGGTACACTAAACGGCCTTGTCAAGTTCAATCCTAATGATAACAATTTTAGAATAATAAACAAACAAGATGGACTCATATCAAATTTAATGGGGCAATCAAGCCTATTATTGGAAAACGGAAATTTAGTTTTTTCTACCGCAAAAGGTTTTGTCAAATTTGATCCTAAAGAAATAAAACCCAACACAATAATCCCAACTGTTTATTTATCAAAACTATGGATAAACAATGAATTGATTGAACCTAAAAGCAACTATTTAAGTAAAAGTATTGAGGTTGAAAAAGAAATAAAAATGGATTACTCTGATAAAAAATTCGAGTTTGAATTTCAAGTAATCCATTATAGTAACAACCAAAGATGCCAATATGCATACAAATTGGAAGGTTATGATAGAAACTGGATTCAGATAAACAGAACTCCCAAAGCTACTTATACCAATATACCCCCTGGAAAATATACCTTTAAAGTAAAAGCCAGTAACGAGGATGGGATATGGAATAACAAAGTTACTAGTATCGGCGTATTGATTCACCCCCCTTTTTGGAAGCTAGCATGGGTACAAATCCTTTTAACAATCCTCTTGTTATCCACCATATCCTTTATCTTTTGGTGGCTACTTAGAAAAGAAAAAATAAAATCTAAGCTTGAAATTGAACAAGAACGCATGGTGCAGTTTGAAGAATTGGCAAAAATGAAATTGCGTTTTTTCACAAACATCTCTCATGAATTAAGAACTCCACTAACACTAATCACAGCTCCCTTAAATAAATTTATTCAAGAAAAAATAAGTCCGACTCCTAAGGTACTAAATATGATGTACCGAAATAGCACAAACCTTTTAGAACTCATCAACCAAATTTTAGATTTCCGTAAACTTGAATACCAACCAAAAATTCAAATAACTCCTCAAAACAACACTTCTTTATTTCAAAATATTGAACATTCTTTCTCTTATTGGTCAAAAGAAAAACGAATTACATTTAAACTAAACGAAGAAAACCTAAATTTAGAAAGTTATTTTGATATTGATATTGTAAAAAAAATAACAACAAATTTAATTTCTAATGCTTTCAAATACACGCCAGAAAACGGAAAAATAAAGTTATTAATTCGTTACACCGAAATAACTAGCGATACCCAAAATAAAATTGCAAACGGAAATATGGTAATTGAAGTTATTGACAATGGCCCTGGAATTCCTAGTGATTTAAAAGAAAAGATTTTTGAAAGATTTTATCAATTAAACGAAAATATTGGCAATGAATACAGCAGTGGAATTGGTTTGTCTCTGACCTCAGAAATGGTTCAACTACATAAAGGTACTATTGAACTAACTACAGAAGAAGGCCAAGGTTGCCATTTTAAAGTAACAATTCCAATTGGCTACAACCACTATGAAAATGAATTTGAAAAAATTTCTATTAACTTACCGAAAATGGAAACAGAAAGTACCGTTATTCTAATTCTTGAAGACAATAATGATATTCGCAATTATTTAAAAGAGGAACTTAGTGAAACGTACCAAATATTAGAAGCTTCAAATGGTAAAGAAGGAATTAAAATTGCATTGACTACTATTCCAGATATCGTCATTAGCGACATCATGATGCCTGAAGTAGATGGTCTTCAGTTTGCCCACCAACTTAAAAGCAATGAATTGACCTCACACATACCTTTATTATTTTTAACCGCCAAGGTAGGTACTGATAATAAAATTGCAGGTTTAAAAACAGGAGCAGATGATTACATCCAAAAACCTTTTAATATTTCCGAGATAAAACTAAAATTGAAAAATATTTTATACAGTAGAAACCTTCTAATTAAAAAATTTCAACAAACAACGCTTAAAAAATTAAATTCAAAAACGGAAGATAAATTCCTTTCTAAATTAAACGGCATCATTGAACAACATATAGAAAATTCTGAGTTTTCTGTAAACCACCTTTGCACCCAATTATCTATAGGTAGATCACAGCTATATAGAAAAACGCAAGCCTTGACAGGAAAATCTATCATTGAATACATCAACTTTTACCGACTAACAAAAGCAATGTATCTTATCAAAACCGAAAGCTTTAGCTTAAAGGAAATTGCTTATAAAGTAGGATATAACGATTCAAAATACTTTAGTAGAACTTTTAAAAAAGAATACGGGAACCCTCCTTCTTTTTATCGAAATCACAAGGATTAACAAGGGATTGTTCAATAATTACACCTCTTTGTACAATTAATCCACCCTGTTTTTAGCACATGTCCCTAATTTTGACTCCATATGTAACCTTACAATTTGTAATGTACATGAGGAATCTATTTTTTGACATTTTAAAAACAACAGCATGGACACTTCCAGAAGATCATTTATTAAAAATACTGCCCTCGCAGGTGCAGCCTTATCCGTTCCGTCTTATGGATTTACAATTTTGAAAAAACCGGAACTTCATGAACAAATTATCGGTCATGGAGATTTCAAATATCGTGTACATAAAGAATGGGGGAATTTAAACCCGAATAGCACACCCATAAATAACTGTCATGAAATGGTTTTAGACTCCAAAGGGAGACTAATCCTAATAACTGATGAGACTAAAAACAACATCATTATTTATGATAAGTCAGGTAAAATGATAAAAACTTGGGGACATGAATTCAAATCTGGACACGGGTTGACACTATTTAAAGAAGGTGATCAAGATGTTTTATGGATTACTGACCCAAATGGTAGGGTTGTAAAAACGACTGTAGATGGAAGGTTTTTAATGGAGCTTCCAACACCACATGAAATAGGAGTGTACACTGAAAAAATGAGATACAAACCTACTGAAACCGCTATAGCCGCCAATGGAGATATTTATGTGGCAGATGGCTATGGTTCTGACTGGATTTTACAATTCAACGCAGAAGGAGAATTTATTAGAAAATTTGGAGGAAAAGGACTAAATGACGACCAATTAAGCAACGCTCATGGAGTTGCAATTGACAATAGAAACCCAAATAACATAACTTTATTGTGTACGTCTAGAGCACATAACTCTTTCAAGAGATACACCTTAGATGGAAAATATTTATCTACAATCTTTTTACCAGGCGCCTATGTTTGTAGACCTGTTATTGATGGAGAAAACATTTATTCCGGTGTTTGTTGGTCTCGATTAAAATACTTAGAAAGAACTCCAGATTCTGGCTTTGTAACAATTTTAGATAAAAACGATAAAGTTATATCCAACCCTGGAGGCACCTCTCCAAAATACAGAAAAGGAAAATTACAGCTGATGGTTCAAGACACACCGCTTTTTAACCATTGTCATGATGTCTGTGTTGATGAAGATAAAAATCTCTATGTCTGTCAATGGAATGCGAACAAGACTTATCCAATTAAACTAGAAAGAATTTAATGAAACACTTCTATTATACATTTCTGGTATTACTCAGCATTTCTTCTTGTCAAAAAAACAACAACGACTATGTAAAAATACCTGAGAAAAAGGTACCAAAAATTGTAGATTATAATTTTGACGTACGTCCAATTTTATCAGATAAATGTTTCAATTGTCATGGTCCAGATGCAAAAAAACGTTCTGCAGATTTAAGATTAGACACCTCTGAAGGAGCTTATTCAAAATTAAAAGAGACTCCAAATAAATATGCAATTGTACCTAACAAACCTAAAGAATCTGAAGTATACAATCGTATTATTAGTAAAGACACAATGCAAGTAATGCCCCCTCCGGACTCTCATTTAAGTCTGAGTAATTACGAAAAAAAAATCATCAAAAAATGGATCGAACAAGGAGCTGACTACAAAACACACTGGTCATTTTTACCTGTTTCAAAACCTACTTTACCTAATATAACAAGTAAAAACAAGATCAATAATGAAATTGATTATTTCATTATTGACAAACTAAATCAACTAGAACTAGAACCCAATCAAAAAGCAGACAAAGAACGTTTGTTAAAACGAGTTTCTTTTGACATCACTGGGCTGCCTCCTACCATAGAAATGCAAAATAAATTTTTAACAGATACTTCTCCCAATGCTTACGAAAAAATTGTGGAGGAATTATTGACTAGCAAACATTATGGAGAAAAAATGGCCAGCTCTTGGCTTGACGTTGCAAGGTATGCTGATTCACATGGCTACCAAGATGATGACTTACGAACCATGTGGCCATGGAGAGACTGGGTAATTCATGCTTTTAACGAAAACTATGGCTATGACAAATTTGTTACCTGGCAGCTTGCAGGCGATTTACTTCCAAACAAAAATTTAGAAGCTCTTTTGGCTACTGGATTCAATCGAAATAATAAAATCAACCAAGAAGGAGGTATCATTGTTGAAGAATTTAGAATTGAAACCTTAACCGACAGAACCAACACTTTTGGAAAAGCTTTCTTAGGGCTTACTTTGGAATGCGCCAAATGTCATGATCATAAATACGATCCTATTTCGCAAAAAGAATATTATAGCACCTTCGCTTTTTTCGAAAAAACACCTTACCGAGCACATGCTGGTGGCGTAGCAAAAACTCTTGCTGAAAAACCTTTTATAGATATTTCATCTCAACTCATAAAAGACAGCCTTCCCTTTCTTAACAAAAAAAGTTACGAAAATGTAAAATCAATGGTTATGGAAGAGAGAGATGAAGTTAGAAATACACATCTTTTAGAGAGAGGAGCTTATGATGCCAAGGGAGAAGTAGTAACTCACAATCTTCCGAAATCTATTTTAAATTTTGATAAAACAAAATTTTCTTCGAACAGACTTGGAATGTCGAAATGGTTATTTGATAGGCAAAACCCATTAACAAGTAGGGTCTATGTAAACCGAATTTGGCAAGAATTTTTTGGTATTGGAATTGTGAAGACATTAGGTGATTTTGGAATGCAAGGCGACCTCCCTACCCATGTAGAATTATTGAATTGGCTTTCTAGTGATTTTATTGAAAACGGCTGGAACATCAAACGATTGGTAAAAAAAATAGTGACTTCTGCTACCTACAAACAAGCTACGGTAATTAGCCAAGAAAAAATGGCAATAGATCCAGATAACAGATACCTATCACGGATGTCTCGTTTAAGATATAGTTCTGAAATGATACGAGATCATGTTCTTGCCAGCAGTGGATTGTTAAATACTGAAATTGGAGGGAGAAGTGTAAAAGTATACCAACCAGAAGGTATGTGGAAAGCCACTTCTTCAGGTAGAGGACTTTTATCAAGTTATGTACAAGATCATGGAAGTGATTTATACAAACGAGGCATTTATATTTTCATCAAAAGAACAACCCTACCTCCAGTACAAATGTTTTTTGACGCCAATACAAGAGATCAATGTGAGGTGAACAGACAAAGCACTATGACCCCTTTACAAGCCTTAATTATGCTAAATGACCCAACTGTATTGGAGGCCGCCAGGGTTCTATCAGAAAAATTAGTCCTTAAAAATAGTTCTCCAGAAAAGAATATAGAAATCGCTTTTAGAAAGGTTTTATGTCGAAATATAAAACCTGAAGAAAAAACCATATTTCTAGACTATTACAGCAAACAAGAAGCGCTATTTAAAAGCGACCCTAAAAGAGCTGAAGATTTTATTACAATTGGTGAATTCCCCAGTAAAAAAGATAGAGACGTCATAAAAGTGGCAGCATTAATGCAAATTATTCATACCATGTATAACATGGAAGAAACGATAATTAAAAGTTAAATCCTATGGATAAAGAAGTTTTTGAACATCAAATAAATATCAATCGTCGTCATTTCTTTAAAAAAGCTGCCATGGGTATGGGTGGCGTGGCACTAGGTTCCTTAATGATACCTGACCTTTTTACAGGCTCAAATAAAACGGCTATACAACCAACATTAGGGCTCAAACATTTTGCTTCCAAAGCAAAAAGAATCATCATGTTGACCCAAAATGGTGCCCCTTCTCAACTAGAATCTTTTGATTACAAACCAAAATTAAGAGATATGTTTGGTCAGGAGTTACCTGACTCTGTACGAGGAGAGCAACGACTTACCGGAATGACAGCAAACCAAAAAAGCTATCCTTTGGTAGGTTCAAAAGTCGATTTCAAACAATATGGAAAATCTGGCACTTATATCAGTGATTTATTTCCAAACATCGCAAAAATCACGGATGACATATGTGTCATCAAAAGTATGCATACAGACGCTATCAATCATGATCCTGCCTTGACTTTTTTGCAAACCGGTTCACAAGTAGGAAGTCGACCAAGTATGGGGTCTTGGTTGAGTTATGGTTTGGGGAGCGAAAATAAAAATCTGCCCGCTTTTTGTGTTTTATTATCAAAAGGAAAAGGCAACGGACAAGGAGTATATTCAAAACTCTGGGGGAATGGCTTCTTAGATAGCACGCATCAAGGAGTTCAATTAAGTGCTAGTGAAGATCCTATTTTGTATTTAAAAAACCCGAAAGGTATGGATGCCGACTCTCGTAGAAAAATGTTAAACCACCTTGGTTCATTAAACGAATTAGGTCTCGAAGAATTTGGTGACCCTGAAATTAAAGCCAAAATAAAACAATATGAAATGGCTTATAGGATGCAAACAGCGGTTCCTGAAATTACTGATGTTTCAAAAGAACCAGACCATATTAAAAAAATGTACGGTCCAGACTCAATGATTCCAGGAACTTATGCAGCCAATTGTTTGTTAGCAAGAAAACTATCTGAATCAGGAGTTCGATTTGTACAATTGTACCATCAAGGATGGGATCAACACGGAAATTTGGTCAATGAGATGGGATCACAAGCAAAAGATGTAGACCAAGCTTCAGCAGCTTTGATTACAGATTTGAAACAACGTGGGCTCCTGGATGAAACCTTGGTTATTTGGGGCGGAGAATTTGGAAGAACAAATTACTGTCAAGGAAAACTTACCAAAGACAATTATGGTAGAGACCATCATCCTAGGTGCTATAGTTTATTTATGGCCGGTGGAGGTGTAAAGGCTGGGACTTCCTATGGAAAAACCGATGAACTGGGATACAATATCGTTGAAAACCCTGTTCACATTCATGACTTACAAGCTACTATTATGCATTTAATGGGACTTGATCATGAAAAATTAACTTACAAACACCTTGGAAGAAGATTCCGATTAACAGACGTGCATGGGCATGTAGTAAAAGGTATTATAGCATAATCCATGAAAAAAATCAAATCACTTGTCTTAAACACATTGCTTTTTTTACACTGTTTATTAGCTTTTATGCTATTATTTGAAACCGTTGTTAAAATTCCTTTTTGGGTACAGCCTTTAGGTAGAATGCACCCATTGATTTTACATTTCCCTGTTGCATTTATCTCTTTATTAGTAATCTTAAACCTATTAAAGAAACAACTGGATGCAATATCCTTCGAAAAAATAAACTTGTTTTTATTGTTCTTAACCTCCCTTTCTACAACAATTGCAACACTTATGGGACTATTACTATCTCTTGAAGAAACAGGTTCTGAATTAATGATATTGCACAAATGGATTGGTATCTCCATAAGCTTTATGATATACGGTCTTGTCGTTTTCTATAAACACAAAACTTTTTTTAAAGCACTATTATACCTCAGTTTTACCAGTGTGATTTTTGCAGGTCACTATGGAGCAGGTTTGACACATGGTACCAATTTTATTACTGAACCAATCATTTCTGCTTATAAACCTAAGCAAGATCTAAATTCCTCTGTTTACAACTTTTTTATTCAACCCATACTCGATAAAAAATGTACTAGCTGTCACAACGACCAAAAACTAAAAGGAAATTTAAATCTAAGTTCTTTGAAAGCTATTTCCGAAGGAGGGAAAAATGGCCCACTTTGGCTTGCACATCAACCTGAAAAAAGTAATTTTATTGAAAGACTAAACCTCCCTTTGGAACATAAAAAACACATGCCTCCAAATGGAAAACCTCAATTAACTCAAAAAGAAATTGAATTGATAAAAGTTTGGATTCAACAAGGTGTAAACGACACTATTTCTTATCATGGCCTAAAAAAAGGAGACACCTTAAAAAATCTAATTACAAAAAAATGGCTTCAAAAAAGCAAGTTAAAAAAAACATATAATTTTTCATTTGCCAGCAAGGAAAGTATTGATAATTTAAACAGTCCTTTTAGAAACATAAAACAAGAAGCTCCGACATCACCTGCCATTAATGTTGCCATTTACGGCCGCTCAACTTTTAACACCAAGTCTTTAACAGAACTTTCTGAAATCCAAGAACAAATTACAAACCTTAACTTGTCTAAATTACCTATTCAAAAAAAGGAACTCGAATTTGTATCCACTCTAAAAAACCTAGAAAAACTAGTATTGAACGGGAGTGATATAAAAAGTAATGATATTAAAGAACTTGCAGCTTGTACTCTCTTAAATTCCATCTCATTATCTAACACAAATGTAGATGCCTCCATTCTAACTACATTAGAAAAGTTAAAAAACCTGAAGGAAGTTTTTGTATGGAACACTTCAATCACTCCAGAAGAAATAGCCATGCTTCAGAAAAAATTGCCTAATGTAAATATTATAGAAGGTTTTGTACAAGATCCAAATAATGAATTAAAATTAACACCTCCCATTTTACTTAGTAAGGGTAATATTATCAATACTGAAGATCCTATTCTTATCGGTCATAAAATGAAAGGAGTTGAAATAAGATATTCATTAAACAAATCAGCTCCGGATAAAAATGCACCTCTATTGACAAAAGAAATTCCACTTACCCTTAATGGAAAAAACAATAGAACAATAAAAACGATTGCTTACAAAGAAGGTTGGAAAGCTAGTAAAATTCAAAGTTTCACATTTTTCAGCCGTGGTATCGTACCGAGCAACTTTGAAGTAACATATGATGGCATTTTAAGTGAATACCTAGGCAGCGCTTCCAATATTTTAATAGACGATTATGTTCTGAATCATTCAAGAATTGATTTCTCTAAGTATTGGGCAGGTTTTAATAAAAAACCTCTTATCGCAATTGCGGAATTTGAAGACAATTCTACTCCAATAAAGGAAATAGTACTGAGCTGTGGATTCAAGGCACATAAAGCGAAAAAGTATCCTATAAAATTTGCTGAAATATGGACATCAAATGATAAAATCAATTGGAAGCTTGCATCTAAAAAAACGTTTCAAAAACTAAAAGTCAGTAAAAGAAAAAACATTTCATTTAAAATAAACTCTAAAGACACACATTATATAAAAATTGTTGTCCATGCAACACAAGGATACACTTTCTTTGTAAATCAAGTATTCTTTCATTAACACAACAATATGAATAACCCTTTCCAAATTTAGAAAGGGTTTTTGTATACTATATTTTTCTAACTTAGGGAAAAGGTTATTTTTGCATACACCTTATAAAAAATTGTTATGCAAGTACTCGACTATATAAAATCTCAAACTCAAATTAGAGATATCAGCATCATCAACACGCTAAAATTAATTTCTGAAGACTGTACAATTCCTTTTATGTCTCGTTACAGAAAGGAAATGACGGGGAATTTAGACGAAGTGCAAATTGGAGCAATTGTTACACACAAAAAAATATTTGAAGATTTAGAAAAAAGAAAAATTGCTATCCTAAAAGCAATTACTGAACAAGGTCTTTTAGAAAACTCTTTAGAAAAGAAAATAAAAAACACAAATACAATTACAGATTTAGAAGATTTGTATTTGCCTTTTAAAAAGAAACGTAAAACCAAAGCTGATACTGCTCGTGAACAAGGATTGGAAGGATTGGCCAAGATGATTATATCACAAAATGTAAATGATCTTGAATACACAGCTGAAAAATTTGTCAAAGGAAATCTTCAAAATAAAGAAGAAGCTTTGGAAGGAGCTCGTTTTATAATTGCTGAATGGATCAATGAGCGCATAGATGTAAGAAACAACCTTCGTTACATTTTTCAAAGAAAAGCCCTTCTTAGCACCAAAGAAATAAAAGCTAAAAAAAATGAAAATGGAATATCTAAAACCAATGAAAAAGCTCAAAAATTTAGAGATTATTTTGATTGGTCTGAGGACTTAAACCGCTGTCCATCTCATCGCTTATTAGCTATACTAAGAGCGGAAAATGAAGGCTTTATTCGCCTAAAAATTGAAATTGACAAAGAGGAAGCCCTATCAAAAATAGAAGATCGCATAGTACGCTCACAAAATGAATGTACTACACAAATTCAATTAGCAATTGCGGACTGTTATAAAAGATTGCTAGCCCCAACCTTATCTAATGAAGTTTTATCGAAAGCAAAAGAAAAAGCAGACAACAATGCCATCAATGTATTTGCAAAAAACTTAAAACAATTACTACTACAAGCTCCTTTAGGCGAAAAAGCAATATTAGCTTTAGATCCTGGGTTTAGAACTGGCTGTAAATTGGTTTGTCTGGACAAAAATGGAAGTTTAAAACATAACGAAACAATTTATTTACACAAAGCCAAAGAAGCTGCAAACAAATTAAGCTCTCTAATAAATGCTTATAAAATTGAAGCTATTGCCATTGGTAATGGTACAGCCTCAAGAGAAACCGAAGAATTGGTAAAAAAAGTACGCTTTGATAGAGATATACAAGTATTTATTGTGAATGAAGCAGGAGCTTCTATTTACTCAGCATCTAAAATTGCACGTGATGAATTCCCAAATTTTGACGTAACTGTAAGAGGCTCGGTTTCTATAGGTCGTCGTTTGGCCGATCCTTTGGCAGAATTGGTGAAAATTGATGCCAAATCTATTGGTGTAGGACAATACCAACATGATGTTGATCAAACTAAATTGAAAGAAGAATTGGATACGGTTGTAGAAAGCTGTGTAAACAGTATTGGAATCAATATCAATACTGCCAGTAGTTCATTACTAAGCCATGTATCTGGTATTGGCCCGAAGTTAGCTGATAACATTGTTGCATACAGAAACGAAAATGGTCCCTTTACTTCTCGTCTGGAAATAAAAAAAGTTCCTAGACTCGGAGCCAAAGCTTACGAACAAAGTGTCGCATTTTTTAGAATTACCAATGCTAAAAACCCATTAGATAATTCTGCGGTACATCCTGAAAGTTATGCTATTGTAAAAAAAATGGCAAAATCCCTACACATCGATTTATCTAAATTAATAGGAAATAAAGACTTGTTAACTACTTTAGATCTCACCAAGTTCTGCACAGACACAATTGGAATGCCAACACTTAAAGATATTACTTCAGAGTTAGAGAAACCAGGATTAGATCCTCGTAAAAAAGTCAAATTATTCGAGTTCAATTCTTTCATAAAAACCATAGCAGATTTAAAAGAAGGACAAATACTACCCGGTATTGTAAACAATGTTACAAATTTTGGATGCTTCGTAGATATTGGAATAAAAGAAAGTGGTTTGGTTCACATTTCCAAATTAAGCAAAGGGTATGTCAGCAATGTAAGTGATATTGTACACCTTAATCAACATGTAAAAGTACGTGTTGAAGAAGTTGACACATCAAGAAAACGAATTCAACTTTCTATGAATTTATAACCTCACCCAGTGTATTAATTAAACTAATTAATAGGTATTGAATAAGAATTCTTAATCTCCCCCATTACAAAGGTACTGTGGGCACTCCCTATATTTTTAACTCCTCCCAAATGATTGAGTACAAAATTTTGGTATTCCTTCATGTCCCGTACTAAAACCTTAAGCAAAAAATCATAGTCTCCAGAAATATTATAACATTCTGTTACCTCCTCCAAAGAAAGTATATCCTTTACAAATTGATTTCCAATTTCTCTCGTGTGTTCTTTTATTGTAATATTACAAAATACAATCAGCCCCTTTTCCAGTTTTTCTGCATCAAGTATGGCTACATATTTTTTAATATACCCTTCTTTCTCTAACTTTTTTACGCGTTCAAATACAGGTGTTGTAGATAAATTTACTTTTGCCGCCAATTCTTTTGTTGTCAAATTGGATTTTGCTTGTAACAATTTTAAGAGTCTAAAATCAATCGCGTCTAATTGTATCCTAGAATTATTTTCTGTTTGCCTCACCTTAAACAAGTTTAAAAGTTGAAAATTCCTTAATTACACTCAAAAATAGGTAATAAAACCAAATTAAACCTAAAAAACTAAACATATATTCTTTACAAATACCTTTGCATAGTTATTTACCATAAATAAAAACGAATGAAAACAACAATTTTGGGATTTCCAAGAATCGGAAATCAAAGAGAATTAAAAAAAGCTTGTGAAAAATACTGGGCTGGAAAAATTGAAAAAGAAGCCCTTATAAAAACAGGCTCGGAAATCAAAAAGAAAAACTGGAAACTACAACAAGAAAATGAAATTGATGTAATTTCTTCCAATGATTTTTCTTACTACGATCAAGTTTTAGATACCTGTCTTACATTCGGATGTATCCCTAAAAGATATCAAAGTTTAAAAGAAAAAGATCCATTGGACTTGTATTTCGCCATGGCTAGAGGCCTTCAAAAAGACGGTTTTGACTGCACAGCAATGGAGATGACAAAATGGTTTGATACCAATTATCATTATATCGTACCTGAATTTGAAAAAGATCAAAATTTCGAACTCTTTTCTACCAAAATAATTGACGAATACAAAGAAGCTTTGGAGTTGGGGTTAAAAACAAAACCTGTATTGATTGGCCCAGTAACATTTTTATTAGTTGGTAAAGAAAAAGAAGCTGGTTTTCATAGATTGGATTTATTAGACAAATTAATCCCTCTATATTTCGAAGTAATTTCAGAACTGGTAAACTTGGGGGTTGAATACATCCAATTTGACGAACCTTGTCTGGCTTTAAATTTAACTGGCATTGAAAAAAAAGCAATTCAAAAAACCTATCAAGAAATCGCAGTACGTTTTCCTGATTTAAAAGTATTCTTAGCCAATTATTTTGATTGCTATGGAGAGAACTTAGAAATCGCATTACAACTGCCTGTAGACACTTTACATCTTGATTTGGTAAGGTGCTCTTCGCAACTAAACGATATTTTTGAATCAAAATATTACAACCCCAAAACAAAATTATCATTGGGTCTTGTAGACGGTCGAAATATCTGGAAAAATGATTTTGAAGCTTCGTTAAAAACTATAAAAAAGGCCATAGAAAAAATAGGCTCCAAAAATTTATGGATTGCCTCTTCTTGCTCGTTATTACATAGCCCCTATGATTTAAATTTAGAGGTAAATGAAAAAAATCTACAGCCAGAAATAAAACAATGGTTGGCGTTTGCAAAACAAAAACTACAAGAAGTCTCTGTTCTAAAAAAACTTGCCATCTCCCCAAACCCAAATAACCTGATAGCATTTGAAGAAAACAAAACAGCAAATAAAAACAGAAAGACATCTACACTAATTCACAATCAAAGTGTAAAACACAGAGTTGACAAACTTGTAGATTCAGATAGTAAAAGAGAAAATATTTTTAATATCCGTCAAGAAAAACAAAAAAAAGCACTCAATTTACCCTTATTCCCAACAACAACAATAGGATCCTTTCCACAAACGAAAGAAGTAAGAAGCTGGAGAGCCAAGTATAAAAAAGGAATTCTTTCTCAACAAGAGTACGATACTTTACTACAAAAGGAAACCGAAGATTCTATTCATTTTCAAGAAGAAACAGGAATCGATGTGCTAGTTCACGGAGAATTCGAACGGAATGATATGGTTGAATACTTTGGTGAAAAATTAAATGGATTTGCTTTTAGTAGTTTTGGATGGGTACAAAGCTATGGAAGTAGATGCGTAAAGCCTCCTATTTTGTTTGGAGATGTTTCACGCGAAAAACCTATGACTGTAAAATGGTCTACATATGCTCAATCTTTGACCGATATTCCAGTAAAAGGAATGCTTACAGGGCCTGTAACTATTTTACAATGGTCTTTTGTACGAAATGATCAACCAAGAGCAACTACTTGCAATCAGATTGCATTTGCTATAAGAGATGAAGTTGTAGATTTAGAAACGAATGGTCTAAAAATTATACAAATTGACGAACCCGCTATAAGAGAAGGGCTACCACTTAGAAAAGAAGAGTGGGAAACTTATTTGAATTGGGCGGTTAAAGCATTCCGAATATCTGCAAGTGGCGTAAAAGACGAAACGCAGATTCATACACACATGTGCTATTCAGAATTTAACGATATCATTTCAAGTATTTCTGCCATGGATGCTGATGTAATTACCATAGAAACTTCAAGATCTGAGATGGAATTATTAGATGCTTTTGTCAACTTTAAATATCCTAATGAAATTGGCCCTGGTGTATATGACATTCACTCTCCTAGAATTCCTACTGTAGATGAAATTGAACATTTACTAACCAAAGCAAAAAATGTGCTTCCCAAAGAACATATTTGGGTAAATCCAGATTGCGGCTTAAAAACCAGAGATTGGCCTGAAACAAAAAAGGCATTGCAAAACTTAGTAAAAGCTGCCGTCAAATTAAGAAAAAAAGAATTGGTATTATCTAACTAATAAATCATTAAAGCCCGTGCACATTTGTACGGGTTTCTTTTTTTACTCCATCAATAGGATTAGTCCGAGATACTTTCATCCAGACAGCAGGTTAACGCAATATAAAGAATTTGCTAAAATCAGTTCATAAAAAAACTCGGACTCTCAAATGAATGTGAGCCCGAGCTATAAATAAATCCTACCCCTAAGATTTACGTACTATTTTGATTCTTATTTATATGTACACAAATAAGAAGTTTGTCCTATAGATTTTACTTTAAAAGAAGTATTTGCTTCGACTTCAAACGAAGTACCCGACTTGTAAGACTTCCATTCTGTTTCATTTGGTAATAAAACAACCAATTCTCCTTCAACTACTGTCATTGTTTCATGTGTAGAGGTTCCAAATTCATAGCTCCCTTTCTCCATCACACCTACTGTTGAATTGCCTTTATCTGATGTATATCCTAACGATTTTACATTCCCGTCAAAATACTCATTCACTGAAATCATATACTCTTTTGTTTAAAATAGTGCACAAATATACTCTAAATTATGTAGTTACCAAAAAAAAGTTAAAACCAACTATTAACATAGGTTAATTTTTTGTCATTTATTAAATCGCAAATGTCCTGTTTCTATACTTATAGCTGTTCTCGCTAGTATAGTAAACACAAAAGCTCCTAATGCCCAAATACCCAAAGTTACCCCAACTTCAACCCCAGATGGCAGGTACTCAACAATTTTACCATAAGGCCCTGGTATAAAACCTGGTACTATCAACCCAAACCCTTTTTCAATCCAAATAGCTACGAATAAGATAAAACAACAGAAATAAAGTACATTTAAATTGTTTCTTAATTTATGGAATGTCAATACAATTGTTGCCAAAACGTTTAATGGAATAGCTGTCCAAATCCAAGGTAATAAAGCATTCTTCCCGTGCAAACCGAAAAACAAATAATAAGCACTCTCACTATGATGCGTAGGCGCATAAAATTCTTTAAACAACTCTGACACCAACATTATTAAATTGATTTGAGCAGCCACAGTAACTACCAAAGCAATTTTCTTAATGGTCTTGTCTTCAATTGGAAATACTGTATGTTTTCTAATAATTGCCAAAACCAAAATAATCAATGCAGGTCCAGCAGCAAAGGCAGACGCCAAAAACCGTGGCCCTAGTAAAGCGTTGTTCCAAAAAGGTCTTGCTTGTAATCCTTGGTACAAAAATGCGGTTACCATATGAATTCCTACAGCCCAAAAAACAGATAAAAATGCTCCTGGCACATATACTTTAGGAAGTGCATCTTTACCTTGATAATGTCGAAACAAAATATAAAACGGAATGGTAATGTTAATAAACAAATAACCATTCAACACCAATACATCCCAAGTCAACATTGAATTCGGAAAATTAAACACCCCAATTCCAGGTATCATATGCCATAAAACTGAAGGCCCTCCCATATCAGCGACTACAAAAGCTAAACACATTATCAAAGCAGCCACAGCAATCCCTTCACCAATCAAAACAGCTTGTTTAAAATCAATATCCTTTAAAACATAGGTAGGCATTACCAACATAACAGCTGCCGCCGCTACCCCTACTAAAAAAGTGAAATTTGAAATATACAAGCCCCAACTTACTCTATCAGTCATTCCAGTAACACTCAATCCCTCTTCTAATTGAATTGAATAACAATACATTCCAGCCAACATTATAGCAGTTAAAGAAGCCATCCATAAATGGTATTTTCTAGTACCATGCGTAATAGTGTCTATACTGTCTTTAACTAAGCTTTTTAAAACTTTTAATCTTCCCATTATATTCAATTTATTTGAATCTGCAAATTGCTTTATTTTCATTTGTCTTCACATCTTATATGTGAAATTAAATTTCGATTTCTTTGGTTATTTCTACTAAAAAATCAATCCATAAAATACCAAAACTTAGGTTCTGTACCCAAGTCTTCTTTCAATCGGAATACTTTTTTATTTTCTAAGACCCAACGAATTGTACTTTTAGGGTCTAACAAGTTTCCAAAAATACGAGCTCCTGTCGGACATGCTTCAACACATGCAGGGTTTTTACCTGTTCTCGAACGCTGTATACAAAAAGTACACTTTTCCATTACTCCTTTCTTTCGCAGGCGATTTCCTAAATAATGCTGATTTTTATTTATCTCTTCTTGTGGCACCTCTGGTTTACTCCAATTAAATCTTCTACCATCATATGGACATGCCGCCATACAATACCTACAACCAACACACCAATCATAATCCACCACAACAATACCATCTGGTTCTTTCCAAGTAGCTTGAACTGGGCACACTTCAACACAAGGAGGATTGTCACAATGAAAACACTGTGTCCCCATATAAAAATGTCCATCCGCTGGTACCTCATGATAAAAATTATCATCAGCCTCTCCAAAATTAAAACCCTTTCCGTCTTTCATTTCATGAATCCGAATGTATTCCATTTGCGAATTTCTGTCTTG
>Ga0105356_10002085_pt1 | contig 19993 bp, 25 predicted proteins | sample GOMGulsemesocosm_3_FD_83502 | JGI IMG/M metagenome (GOLD analysis project Ga0105356, IMG submission 83502) | Methane-oxidizing microbial communities from mesocosms in the Gulf of Mexico - GOM9D Gulf of Mexico | ecosystem: Environmental > Aquatic > Marine > Cold seeps | place: Gulf of Mexico... | reverse complement strand
CTCTTGAATATCCAATCTTTGATTCAAAAGGAGATCCTGTTGATATTTTTCTTCTTGTCACTATTCATCCTTTAAAATATTAGTATTTATTTCATCTTCTTTGTTGCGCTTATATTAAAACAATTAGTATTGTAAATAGATTAAAAGGATCAAGTTATTTTTTTTCCTTCCTTCTATGTTCTTAAAACTAGGCTTGAAACTTTAGCCTATATGTTTTAGGGCTTAGTTTTTTATAGCGTTTAAAAAACCTTCCAAAATCGGAAGTATTTGCAAAATATAAAGAAGTAGATATTTCTTTTATATTTAAAGAGGTGTAACACAACTGATATTGAATTTCCTTAATAACTCTTGCGTGAATTAAAAAAAGTGCGGATTCATTTAGATTTTCTTTTATTGTTTCACTTAAATGTTTGGGACTTATATCTAAAATATAAGCATACTCTTGTACCGATTTTTTTCTTTGAAAGTTTTCTTCAATAAGTGATAAAAATTGTTTTGATATTTGCTGTGACCTTGTAGATATTTCTTCTTTTACAAGTAAACTCTTTTCTCGTTTTAAAAGATATAATATTTGAACAAGAAGCGTATTTGAATACTCTTTATAATTAAGTTTTTTATCTTTGTATTCTTGGTTTAAGAGTTTAAAAAGATTTAAGACCTGAGTGTAAATGTCCTCATTTAAAATTTCTGGTTCAAATTCACGTGAAAAGAATTCTAAGAATTCTTGATTAAAAGAATCAAATAAATCATATTCAAAAAATATCATCAAGGATTCACTCTCTTCAGTCATATCTTCAAAAGAGTATATTGTTCCAGGCACTAATAATTGTAAAGAGTGTTCTTTTGCTTCATAAGAATATTGGTTTATATGTCGTAAGGACCTGCCTTTTATATTAAGTATAAGAATATAATGGGAACAGCATATAGGTATAGTTTGAATCTTTTTACCACGGTTTTGTAAAAGTACAAAATCCTTTGCAATAAAGTCTTTTGCATATACATCCATGCCATAAAGAGGGTTTATTACAGATACGTTTTTATAAATATCAAGGCTATTCTCTATGCTCATTAAAGGTAAAGAACCTTCACGTCTTAATTGTGAAAAACAAGTACTTTGTGTTCTATTTTCATATTTTCTCATGCAAGTTTCCTATATCCTTGTATTTTAACAAAAAAATTCTAAGCCAAGAATTTTAAAAACCAAGGCTTAGAATTAAGCTTTAGGCTTTAAACATTAAGGCATAGGATTCTTTATTCTTAAACATTACAAATAAAATTCCTAAAACAATAAATAAAGACGGAGCAATTCCATTCATGTCTAAAAACATATGAGCAAGCAGTGCATTAAGCATAACAGGCATAATTAATACTGAACTAAAAGCCGTAAAACGATTTATTAAAAATGATACTCCAGCAAATAGTTCTAATATTGCCATAATAGGAAATATATATCCTGTTTTATACACTGCCGTTCCAAAAGCTGCCATGTCATCATTTGCAGGAGGTAATGGTAAAAATTGTAAAAATCCGTTTAATCCAAATACTACTAATACTAATCCAACTACTGCTTGTGTTCCTAAAAATAACTTTGTTCTCATTGTGTTTCCTTAATCGAAGTCTTGCTTCGTTTGATGGAAGTATTTTAGCAGTTCCTGATTTTTAAACAAAGAGCAAAAAATCGTATTTTTATGCAATATGTCGTAAGTATATAAAAATATCTATTAATATTATAATATTAAAAGCAATAGTACTTAATTAGAAGAAGATTTTATATTTATAATTTCATTTCTTCATACAGTTCTAAGGGTAAACCATCAGGATCACAAAAAAAAGTAAACTTTTTATTAGTATATTCATCTACTCTTATATCTTCTACTTCTATACCCATAGTTTGCAAATATTTAGCGTATGTTTCCACACAATCTACTGTAAAAGCCAAATGCCTTAAACCAAGAGCTTCAGGAAAACTTGGTCTTTTTGCAGGCTTAGGAAAAGAGAACAATTCAATTTCTCCCCCATTTGGTAGTTTTAAATCAAGCTTATACGAGTTTCTATTTTCTCTGTAGTTTTCTTGAAGTATTTCCAAACCCAAGATTGAGGTATAAAAGTGCTTAGATTTTTCATAATCTGAACAAATTATAGCCGCATGATGAATGCTTTTAAGCATTTTTTTCCTTTTTAATTGCAAGAAAGTTCATATTTTCTTCTTTTTATCTAGTTCATTTAACACTATTTGTAGGCACTGTCTTCACACAATTATATAGGAAAAAATTAAATTTCATATAAAGTATCAAAAATCAAGTATGAATATTATTTCAGAGGAAAGAAAAATAATATAAATAATAATTATTATTGTGTATAATATCTTTTCATACTAAAGAAGGATATACAATGAAAAGATTCATAGAGTTTACATTTATAGCATTAAGTATAATATTGTTGAGCGCTTGTTCAAATAAATCCCCTCAAAAAAGTAACATTATAAAAGATCCCTCTTTATTAAAGCCTGTACCTAATAAGGAAGATGTATTTTATTATTTAAATAAATCTTTTGACGCAAATGATTATAATCATGTAATCGTGCCTGAAATCACTATTATTGTTGAAGAAGATGATAAAAATGATATTAATAAAAAATTATTGAATAAAATAACTTCTTATTTACAAGAAAACTTACAAAAAGAGTTAAATAAAGTTTTAGAAGTAAACACTTCTAAAAAAGCACTGATTATGCAAATATCAATTGCGTCTTTTGATGTTTCTTATGATGCCCTAAAACCTTGGCAATATATGCCTTATGGGCTTGCTATTAAAACTATATTGAGAGGAACAGGTTTAGAAAAACGAAAATTAAATACTTCTTTAGTATTTAAAATAAGTGATAAAAACACTTCACAAACGCAAGTTCTTATTGTGGATTATAAAACAAAAGAGGATATGCCAAGTTATGATGAGCTAAATTTTGAAAATGTGAAACCTCTTTTAGATTATTGGATAAATAATTCCAAAACAAAGCTAAAAGAACTCAATAATCATAAATACGAATATTAAACAATAAAGGCAAACCATAGGTGTATTTTTAATTATAAGTGTAGCTGTTGGTTTTGGTTTACACCTCGATGATTTATTAAAAAACTATGACATAAAACTCCCTACTTTTGTAACCTGCCTTTTTGGAGGTATAATTCTAACCAATACCATTCCTTATATCTTTAAGAAGCTAAAATGGGCAGAAGGCACAAGCTCTTTGGCTTTAGTCTCTGATTTATCACTAAACTTGTTTTTAGCAATGTCATTAATGTCTTTGCAGTTATGGACCTTAATAGATCTGGCTTTGCCTATATTATTTTTGCTCTTAGCTCAAGTAATAGTTGTAAGTCTCTTTGTTGTGTTTTTAGTTTTTCCCTTATTAGGAAAAGATTACAATGCTGCTGTTATGTCTTCTGGTTATGCAGGATTAGCCCTAGGAGCAACACCAACAGCAATAGCAAATATGACAGCCGTTACCAAAAAATTTGGACCTGCACAAAAAGCATTTTTACTAGTACCTTTAGTAGGAGCTTTTTTTATTGATATCTCTAATGCACTTATTATAAATACCATTTTATTGTGGATATCGTAAAGAGGAAGAACTTGAAACTACCCCAAGTAAAAAGTAGGGATTGTACATTTTAATTTTAGAGCTAGTTACTTATTTAATATCTTGTTTATTTGATTGATAACTTCTTTAGATTTTAAAATACTACTATGCGTATCATCATAACCAAATATAAAATGCGCTTGTGATTGTGCTTTATTATACAATTGACTACTAAGTGAAATCACTCCATCATTGCTATTATCCAAAACAAAAGAGGAAGTCCCTTTGTATCCAAAAAATAAATAATGCTTTAGTTCTTTTGGAAAAGGTTTATTTAAAATATTTGTTTGAAACACACTTTTTGGTACCATATTCCCAAAAGATGGTACTATTCTAGAAGTAAATTCACCTCCATATGCAGCAAATTTCTGCCCATTCCAAGGTGTAGAGATTGTAATATACTTCTTTATTTTTAAATTTGAAGTTATACTATTTATAAAACCTCTTGAAACCAAACCACCCATACTATGTGCTATTACAACTAAGTTTTTTATTTTAAACTTTTCTTTCATTTTATTAATTGAATTGCTCAATCCATCCACAGAATAATTCAGATTTGCCCCTGAGGCATAATAATACAAAATTACCTGATATTTGTTTTTATCAATATTTTCGATAATAGAGCTAAAGTCTTTGGGTGTCCCACTCATACCGTGAACAAATAATATAGGAGTCTTTATTTTAGAGAATTCTTCTAATAAATAAAGTCCTCCCCCAAGCTTTGAATAAAATTCTAAAGGCTTCCATAAGCCTGTACTTGCATTTTGTCTATCAAAAATAGGATCATTTAGATTGCTAGTTGTTATTTGATTAAATTTGCTAAATATTGAGTAATCATTTGTTGTACTAATTAAAATATTCTTTTCATCAACAAGTACTGGTAAACTTGGCATTTTTACAGTAATCTTTTTACTTATAGTATCTTTATTTAAAATCAATTTTTTTGAATAGAATTCGTATCCTATTCTTTTGTCTGTTATGCTTTCTTTATTTTGACAAGCATATAAAAAATACCTACCTGCGTTAACTTTGATTTTAAAAGGTTCCGCTTTTGAGTGTGTCGAAAAATGTACTAATCTGCGTACTTTTTTATTATCAACTAAAGTTTCTTTAAATAAAAGAAGATAAAAATCTTTTGAACTGTTTTTATTTTTTAGAATTTTTCCTTTTACAATAAAAGTATTTTTTGCATCAATTTTTAAGTCTAATTTTGCGTTCTTTTTTTGTGAAAAACAGCCTATTAACAAAAACGGTAAGAGTAAAAATAAAATAAAATGTCTATAATTCATAATAAACTATCCTTTTTTTATTATATCAGAAGCAGAGATTAGTATATTTACTTGGGGATGAAAATTTTATCTTCAAACCCTAATTTTTATAAAATTAAGTCAAAAAAATAAAAGTATTCTGCTTTAAAAGGAGATTACTTTATATCTACTTTTAAGGTCTTATTCTTCTTTTAAATTAAGAAATGCATCACTGCTCATACTTGGGATAAATTCTTGAATATCGTATCTTGCCAAATTATTTATTTTAAAAGGGTCTTCATTTATGATTTTTTGAAGTGTTTCAATACTATCTACTTGAGAAAGAATTATTCCACCTGTTCGTGGAACTTTTCTTCCTGAGACAATAAAATTACCTTGTTTATATTGAATTTTTAAATATTTTACATGCTCTTCTAATAAACTATCTACAAGATCCAAACTAACTGTATACGTTATTGATACTATAAACATTTTATTCCTTAGATTTTAATATACGTTTTAGAAGCAGTGACTAGAGGTTTTTTCCATAGTGTTCTACTGTTGGAAAGGGTTCATAATAATGATGTAATAATTCTTTCCACTGTGCATATTGGGGAGATTGTCTAAAGCCAATGGTATGGTCTTCTAATGTTTCCCACTCTACTTTTAATAAATACCTAGAATTATTTTCAAGGCATTTTTGTAAACTGTGAGAAATATACCCTTTCATTGACGAGATGATTTTTTGAGCTTCTTTAAATGTATTTTCAAAGCTTATTTCATAACCTTCTTTTACATCTAATATTGCAATTTCTGTTATCATTTATTTTCCTTTTTAAAGCCACTCTTGTTTTTCATAGGATACAGTAATCTCACTTTTTTCTTCCCCTGTATGTGCTGTTGATTTTGGTTCTATCATCATAAAATGTGTATCAGGTGTAGCAAAAGGACAATGTTCAACACCTTTAGAAACTACATACATCTCACCTTCTTTTAAGACAATATCTTTGTCTCTTAAGTGCAAGGTAAGCTCACCTTTAAACACTATAAAAAGCTCATCTTCATTATCGTGTTTATGCCATACTAACTCTCCACTGCCTTTTGCAATTTTAACTAGTTGGGAATTAGATTCAGCAATTATTTTGGGGCTCCACTCATCCGTAAATAATGAAAACTTTTCTTTTATATTTATTTTATTATCCATATATATATCCTTTGAAATACTATATAGGAAAGAAAAAGTTTTGTATAGGATATTATTGAGATAGGTGTAATTAAGAAAGCGTTTTCCCATAAAATTAATTTTATGGAAAAAAAAGATATATTTATACCTCTAGGGTTTCAACTCTGTTTCTACCATTTTTCTTAGCTATAAATAAGGCTTCATCTGCTCTGTTTATTAAAGACTCAGATGTTTCAGAATTTTTATATAAAGAAACACCAAAACTTGCAGTTTTAGACCCAATGCTGGGAAAATCATGATTTTGTATTTTTTCTCTTAAGATATTTGCTAAAGCCATAATCTCAGGCAATGTTTTAATAGAAGAGATAATTACAAATTCTTCTCCACCCCATCTTCCAAGAATATGTCCATCTTCTAAAGCACTTTTTAGTATTTTACTAAATTCCACTAAAGTAACATCCCCTATAAGATGTCCATAAGTATCGTTTACTTTTTTGAAATAATCGATATCAATAATTATAATACTAAAAGTATCGTTTTGTTTATTGGCTTTTAACATTTCATCTTCGATTGTATTGTCTAATTTAATTCTATTGTAGGTATTGGTTAGTTTATCTGTAATAGATAATATTTCGAGTTCTTTGTTTTTAAGCTCTAACTCTTGTGTTCGTGCAGTTACTTTTTGTTCTAATTCATATTGGTATTCATAAATCGATGTTGCCATTGTTTTCAAAGAGGTAGATAAAAGATTGATTTCATTAACGGGACTATTAACATCAGTTACTTTTTCAAACTCTCTGTTTTTTACTTTTTCACTTTCTTTTACTAATAACAAAATAGGTTTTACTATTATAGAGGCACAATACCATAAAATAGGAACGAAAAATAAAAACAGTGCGATTAATATTTTATCCATTTTTGAAAATTTTTCAATATAACTGTTCATCATTTCATCTAATAAAACATATGAAAGTAAATACTCTTTTTTGTCATAACCTTTTATCAACGTCAAGCTATAAATATAATCTTTTCCTTCTATACTACTTGTTTTTATTGAATTAATATCAAAACTATCTGTATCAATTGTTTTAATTAATTCATTAAATATTGCATCATTTTTAGCAGATTTTGCAATAATATTAACTTTTGTATCAAAAAGGTAGGACTCTAATTGTTTATTGGTTTTTAAAACACTTGAAAAGTTTTGCAATAAAATATCTATTGCCAAAACACTGTTATTCATCTTCTTTGAATAAGTAATTCCATTTCCTTTAACATTAGAAAAAGCATACGGCCCTACTTTTGTAATATTACTTGATTGCATAGATTTTTTATACCACGGCCGTTCATTAACAAGAAAGTCTGTCCTTTCTTTTTTACTTGAGCTTAAATTAAAGATATTATCATAAAGAGATAAGGTCTTTTCTTGTTGCGCGTTTATCTCAACAAGTAACCATTTATCAGTTTTTTTAGCTTTATACGTACTTTTTAGTTCTTTATTACTATCTAAATTAATTAACTCATAAAATCTATTGTCATCAAAACCGATATATATAGCATACAAGTTTTTGTTTTCCCTTAATATATTTGAGAATAATTTTAAATATTTTACTTTATTTGCAAAAAAATCATTTGATTTAATATCTTTAATAAAAGGCATGGTTGATGTAATAATAGAGTTACTAATACTATTAATTCTTTTTATATTTTCTTCTACTTTATAGGAAGTCATTTTAAACTGTTCATTCATAGCATTCTTAGCTAAATCTTTTGCAAAATGAATTTGTACATAGAACATAATTGACATTATTATTGTTGCAATCAACAAAAACAAGCCCATTACAGTAATGCGTATAGGTATTTTAATCATATTTTTCCTTCTTAAAATTACTATTATTAAAGAACATTATTTTACAGTACTTATGCTAATTATTTTATTCATTTTTAATATTCAAATAAATTTCAAGCTAATCTTTATTATTAGTAACAAATAGCCTTTATTATTAAAAAACAGCCTGAGCATTTAATTGTAGAATGTATTTAGATTAACTTTTAAATATTTTTGTTATAAAATATAGAACAATATACCCACTAGGATTAATAATGTTAATACTCGTTTATTTTCTTTTAGCTGTTGGAGTCTCCTTTATTTGCTCAATCTTGGAAGCAGTACAACTCTCAATTACTCACGCACATATTGAACTTATTAAAAAAGACAATAAAGCACTTGGTTTATTAATGTCCAAACAAAAAGAAAATATTAACAGCTCTATTGCTTCAATTTTAACCTTAAATACTTTTGCTCACACCTTAGGAGCAGCTGGTGTAGGAAGTGAAGCTGCTAAACTGTATGGACAAGAATATATGTTTTATATTTCCGCTGTACTTACTTTAATTATTTTGGTTTTTTCAGAAGTTATTCCTAAAACTATTGGAGCATATCACTGGAAAACCTTAAGTCCTATTTGTGCAAGAAGCATTAATATTTTAATGTTAATAACGTATCCCTTAGTCAAAGTAATGAATGTTATCACCTCCGTAATAAGTAAAAAAGAGACAAATTCAATCAGCAGAGAAGAAATTGTAATATCGGCTAATCTTGCTCAGAAAAAGGGAGTACTAAGAGATAAAGAAACAGATGTGATTGAAAACGTATTAAACTTAAATGATATAAAAGTTAAAGACATACATACGCCAAGAAGCGTAATGTTCTCAATTCAAAAAAATGAGCTTCTTGATTCTTTTAAAAATAAAAATAAAAAACTCGACTTTGAGAAAATAAAAGAATATTCAAGAATTCCTATATACAATGAAAATATTGATGATATTGTTGGAATTATAATATCAAAAGAATATTTTTATGAATATATTTTAAACAGCTTAGAAAAAAAAGAAGTACTCATAAAAAAAGTCTACAGAATAAATGAAAATATTCCTATATCCAAACTGCTTGACCTTTTTCTTTCACGAAATGAACATCTTTTTATTGTAGAAGATAATTATGGACAAACAGAAGGTATTGTAACCTTAGAAGATGCCCTTGAAAGTTTGCTTGGAATTGAGATAGTTGATGAGTTGGACAAAGAAGTAGATATGAGAGAAGCCGCTAAATTAAAAATGCAAATATTACGTAATGATTTTTTAAAAAAGAAGAAAAACCATTCATAAAATAATGATTGAAAATGAAAGTAGCTATTCTCTTAAATTTTAAGATTTTTAAGTAAACTTTTTTCTTCTTCTAGGGATAAATAACGCCAATCTGAACTTTTCACATCAAGTTTTAAATTGCCTATAAGAGTCCGTTTTAAATCCAATACTTTTAAAGGGGTTCCAAATTTTGGATCTTGCATTGCACCAAAAAGCCTTCTTATATGTCTGTTTTTACCTTCATTGATTTCCACTTTGAGTTTTGTTTTTGCTCCTGCAAAACTTATTTTTTCAAGCTTGGCTTTTAAAAGTCCATGAATACTATCTACCCCATTTTTAGCTTGAAGAAGATGTTCATCAGTAACATGCCCTCTAACCCAAACTTCATATATTTTAATACAGTTTCCAGGTTTGGTCAAAAAATTGTTTATTTGTCCTTCTTTTGTAAATAATAAAAGCCCCTTAGATTCTAAATCAAGACGACCAATAGGCATCCATCCTTCATCATACGCCCAAGTAGGCAAGAGTTTATAAACAGTTTTTCGCCCAAGATCATCTGTTCTTGTAACTAAAAAACCCTTAGGTTTATTAAGAACTAAAAGTTTTTTAGAAAGGGGATTATCTTGATTCATTAAGTGTATTCCTTAGATATTTATAAAAGTATAAGATTCTTCTTATATTATCAACAGTATACCCAATTAACGCTATAGCCATAAGCTATACACTGCAGGCATGTAATAATTATGATTATATAAAATACAATTTTTATTAATTTATACTATAATATAGAAGAAAATATGCTTTGATTAGCCTATCTTTTATATTTTAATAAAAAGACTACTTATGAAAAAAAAATTATTTACAATAATGTTTTCCGCCTTAAGTTTTATGCCTTTTTTTGCTAATGCAAATGAAAGTGATTATTTATATTCAACGCTTTGGTTTCAAAAAGCTCAAGAGTATAAAGCAAATACCCTAAGTCAATATAAATTGGCAAAACTAATGTTAGACAAAGCTATTCTTGATAAATCATGGAGCGCAGCCACTAGTGTACAAGGTAAAAACTATGAAAATAAGCCTCTGGCGGTTGTTCTTGATTTAGATGAAACCGTTATTAATAACTCACCTTTTTCTGCTAAATTAATCGCAGATAATAAATACTATGATGATGAAGCATGGAATAACTGGCAAAAATGGGTTGATGCGGCAATTGCACCTGCAATTCCAGGAGCCTTGAATTTTATTAAATATGCACAAGAAAAAGATGTAACTGTATTTTTTGTTTCTAATCGTATTGGAACGCAAGAAAAAGCAAGCAGAAAAAATCTTCTTTCTTTAGGTATTTACTTAGAAAAAGACATTGATACTGTTTTACTAAAAAAAGAGAAAAAAGAATGGGGTTCTAAAAAAAGTACCAGAAGAGCTCATATAGCTAAAGACTACAGAATTGCCTTACTAATAGGTGATAATTTAGGTGACTTTTCTGATGCTTATAAAGGAAGTTTAGAAGATAGAGATGCAGTAGCATTTTCAAAAGAAAATATTAATAAATGGGGTGAGAAATGGATTATCTTACCAAATCCATTATATGGTTCATGGGAAACAGCTTCTTACGGTTCTGATTATTCTTTAAGTAGAAAAGATATTCGAAAAAAAATGATAGAAAAACTAGACATCTGGGATGGGAAATAAAAGGAATCCGAAAGGATTTCTTTATTAGCATAAACAAACTATTCTCTTCATAACCTTCCTCTTTTATCATAACAACAATTCTTGACAAATATTTCTTTCTATGTTACAATTCGATAATTATCAAATTAAGAAAGAGTCAAAATGAATTCTAAAGAACTGGCAAAAATATTCAAAGCCTTATCCAACGAGAACAGATTAGAAATCTATAAAGAAATTGCAAAACAAGAAAATATTGACTATGAAAAAAAGTGTGAATGCTCAATTTCAGAGATATTATCGTGTTTAAAAATTGGAGCGCCAACAATATCTCATCATTTAAAAGAGCTAAGTAATGCAAATTTAATTACAACAAAAAAGAATGGCAAGTTTTTAATTGCTCAAATAAACAAAAATACCTTAGATGAAATTAGAGATTTTATAGACTTATAAAATACAAGGAGTATACATGTCACACAAATACAAAAACGCTCATAAGGTTTATAAATCACATTTAAAAGAGCTTGCCCCTATGATTATTGATATGATAAAAAATAAATCCAAAAAATCAAAGCCTAGAGATAAAAATGAAATTCCTGTTAATTTTTTAAGTAAAAGAGATATTGAGGCAATGCAAGATTATAGTGTCATTCGAATGGGCCATTCAACCTTACTTTTTAAAATACAAAACCAGTATATATTAACTGACCCCGTATTTTCAAACAGAGCTTCTCCTTTTTCTTTTTTAGGACCTAAGAGATTTCATGATGTTCCTATTTTAATTAAAGACTTACCGTTTATTGATTCTGTAATAATTTCACACGATCACTATGATCATTTGGATAAACAAAGCATAAAAGCACTAAAAGATAAAGTAGGAACATTTTATACAAGCTTAGGAGTAGGAAAACATCTGGAAAACTTTGGTGTTTCTAAGAATAAAATTGTCGAACTTAATTGGTGGGAAAGTAAAATTAAAGAAGACATTGAATTTGCCTGTACCCCAGCTCAACATTTTTCAGGAAGAACACTAAGTGATCGAGATAAAACGTTATGGTCTTCATGGTTAATTAAAACAGAAAAAGGAAGGTTTTATTTTGGAGCAGATGGTGGATATTCTTCATCTTTTAAAGAAATATCTTCCAAACATGGAGAAATTACTATGGCCTTTTTAGAAGTGGGGGCTTATAATGAAAAATGGAAAGATATTCATATGATGCCTGAAGATGCTATCCAAGCTTTCAAAGATTTAAAAGCAAACGTTTTATTTCCAATACATAACGGTACCTTTGATTTATCCTTGCATTCTTGGTTTGAACCCTTTGATAGAATCTTTTCTTTGGCAAAAGAAAACAGTATTGACATTAGATTTCCAATAATGGGAGAAGCAATTTCCTTATTAGGATATACAAAAACATCCACATGGTGGAAAAGAGGCTAAATAACCCTTCTCTCCCCCATCATTTATTTAAGCACTTGCGCGTAAGCAATTAAACACTTAAGCCTAAGTATTCATCTAAACCAAGCATTATATTCATATTCTGCACAGCTGCGCCAGAGGCTCCTTTTCCTAGATTGTCTAATCTGGCGATTATTACCATATAATCCTCATTTTCATAAACAGATAATTCAATACGGTTTGTATTATTGCATTTCATTGCATCTAAAAAACCTTCTTGCAAATAGTTTATCTCATCTTCTATAATTTTTACAAAAGCTTCATTTTTATAATAGTTTTTATACAGTTCTAAAATATCTTTTTTTGATACAGCTTCTAATAAATCATCTTTAATTAAATAGGACATCACTAACATACCTTGTTTAAAATTTCCAACACTAGGCGTAAAAAGTGGCGCAGATTCAAGCTTTAAAATATGCTTCATTTCTGCTAGATGTTTATGGTCTAAATTTAAAGCATAGGGTCTTTGGCTTTTTAATGTACTTTCTTCTGCATCATAAATATCTATTAAAGCTTTTCCCCCACCACTGTATCCCGTAATAGAATGACAAATAAGTTTTTGTTTTTTTGAAATAATATTGTTTGCAAGTAAGGGATTCATACTCATAATAAAACCACTGGCATGACAACCAGGAACACAAACCCTAGTGGCTTTTTTAATATTCTCTCTTTGATTTACGTTTAATTCTGCAATTCCATAAATCCAATCTTTTTGCGTACGATGTGCTGTGCTTGCATCTATTACTTTTGTTCTTGTATTGCTAATAAGTTTTACGGATTCTTTTGATGCAAAATCAGGTAAACATAAAAATACCAAATCTGCTTGATTTAGTAAGTTTTGTTTTTTATTTAAGTCTTTTTTATCTTTTTCATCAATTTTTAGTATTTCCAAATCCTCTCTAAGATTTAACATTTCATGTATTTTTAATCCTGTTGTTCCAAATTGTCCATCAACAAATATTTTAAATTTCATTTTTTACCTTTAATATTTTTTTACCTAAAACACAGATGAGAAGTCCTAACATAATAATTCCTGCTCCAAATAACTCTAAAAAAGATAAACTCTCACCTAAAACAATATTAGAAGCACTAAGCCCTACAATAGGAATTAATAAAGCAAAAGGAGTAACAACTGCAGCTTTATTATTTTTAAGTAAATACGCCCAAAGAGCAAAAGCTAAAAGCGTTGAGATATAACTTACGTACACCAAAGAAAACCATGTTGTTTGAGTGCTTTGAAGAATTATATTCAAAATATCTTTACTTTCTGTAAAGTATGAAATAACTAATAAGGGTAAGGGTGGAATCAAACAAACCCAAACCATGAAATGCAAAAGATTAACATCTTTCATTTTTTTCATAATGATATTTGAAATAGCCCAAAAAAAAGCAGCTAATAAAATCAAAGCTAAGCCAAGAACAGTGATATTTCCCTCTGAGCTAAAAAAGAAAATACTAAAACCAAGACTTGAGATAAAAATTCCCAGTAATTGATTCTTTGAAATATGTTCTTTAAAAATAATAACACTCAAAAAAATAGTAAAAAAGACTTGTGCTTGTAAAATAAGAGAAGCAAGGCCTGCAGAAGCGTCGGCTTTCATTGCAAAAAATAATAAAGCGAATTTAAAAATACCTAAAACAACCCCTACTCCAAGAACATTCCAAACAGAAGTTTTTGGGAAAGGAACAAAAAAAACAGCTGGAATAGCTACAATTGTAAACCTTAAAGCGGAAAATAAAATAGGTGGTAGTTCTTCTAAACCTAGTTTAATAATAGGAAAGTTTACACCCCAAATAAAAGCAACTAAAAGAGCTAAGAATATATTTTTTGAATTCAAGAAAGTCCTTTATATAAATTAGTACTGTATTTAAAAGTATTGAATTATATATAATATAAAAAATTTAAGATAGCATGAAATTGCTACATAAAATATGAGGTACTTGATACTTAGAAGTTTTATAAATAATTTATTTACTTAATATTCAATTATCAAAGCTAAGTTTTCAAAAAAATGCACTTTTTTAGCCTCACTCTTTGTAAAAACTAATTTTACAAACTCTTCTTTACTGTCTTCAAAAAGAACTTCGTCATTTTTAAATAAATCTAAATACTTGTTTTGTATTGTATTTTGTTTAATACCAAAGATTACCTTAGCTAAGTTTTGTTTTTGGAAGTTAATAGGCTCTGCAAGTTTAATCATTGATACACTTGTCTTCCACCTAAACGTCCATGGCAAAGTTGCAGAGTTTTCATTTCTTAATACTTCAATATACATATTTTTTGGTAAATAAGTGGGTTTATATTTAAAACAATTTGCAAACAATTCATCTTCTTGTTTAGAATAATTCAAACATAAACCAAAAGAAGAACAAGCATTTGTTTTATGTTTCGCTCTTTCATATAGTTTACTTTCACAAGTTGTATGATTTTGTATTTCATCCAAACTATGAACCCATAATATCTCGATAAAAAAATCATTGAAATGAAATTTTCTATTTTGTGTACCTTGATTTGGATGAACCCTAGAAGACCCTTCTTTAAAACCAAAGGCAATTAATTCAGCAGCAACTTCTTCATGATTATCACAAAAAATAAAAATATGATTTGTTTTCAATTCTGTCCTTCTTTTGTATATTTTAATCTTCTATAAATTTCTTTATACTTTCAAGTAAAAGTTCTGGTTTTTCCTCAATAACTAGATGCCCTGCGCTTGGAATTAGTATAAGTTTAGAGCCTTTAATTTTGGACTGTAAAGAATACCCTTGAGAAGAAGGTATCCACTCATCTTTTTCACCCCACAAAATAAGTACTGGAACTTCTATTTCAGTAAATTTTTCTTGAAATTCATCTGTAAATTTTGAATTAGCTTGCGCAATTTGTCGATAAAAAGAGGCTTGCCCAGCTTCACTACTCCAAGGTTCAAGTATACCTTCAAGTGTACTTTTATCTAATTTTCCATAAGCAGCTGTTTTTACATATGCTCTTACTATAGCTTTATGTATATAAGAAGGAACACCAGCAAATGCACTTTCATTTTTTTCTATATGTTTAAAAAAAGAAGATCCCCAAGGGGATAAAGCAACAGGATCAATAAGAATCACTTTTTTATAACATCGTTTGTTTAATATATAATTCCTAAGAACAGTAGTTCCTCCAAAGTCATGACCTATTACTAAGGGAGATTCTATGTTCCAGTGCTGAATTAATGCATCCAAAAGCCTGTTTTGAATTCCTAAAGAAACATCTGCATCACTTTTATCAGATAAACCATATCCAAGTAAATCAAAGTAATATACCTTGTAAGATTTACATAAACCTTTTATTAGATGCCTCATATTAAAGGATGACCAAGGCGTACCATGAACTAAAACCAAAGGATAGCCTTCACCTTCTACATCATATTTAACCACTCTATTTTCAAATTTAAATTTATAAGAAAGATTCCATTTTTTCAATATTAATTCCTCAAATTAATTACTTACTATATTTCAACAAACATTAGGATTGGTATTTTTATTTTTGTAATTTATTAAAAACCTCAAGTGAAGTAAGCAGTTTTATATCTGCTTTTTTAGCTGCAGTATCGAGGGTAAAACCTTCTTCTATATGCTCTTTTATTAATAATACTTTTTTAATATTAATATAGTCAAATAATTTATTGCCACCACAGGTACTCGTACTTGAAGAAATAATTCCTTTTTCTTCCCAATACCGTAATTTTCTTTGTTTTATATCGGTAATATCTTCTACTTCTCCTATACACAAGCGAAGTTTTGATATCAATTTTAAATCTAATAATTCTTCCATTAAACTCATTCCTTTTATTATAATATATACTACAAAAATTGTTGTTAATATACAATTAAGGTAGATAGTATTAGTATAGGCACAACATAAATTGTTCAATATATACAATTTATGTTTATTATAGGAGATAAAATGATAGCAAAAAAATATGAAATGCTTTTATTTGCATTTATTATGGGGGCATTTATGTCTGGTTTTATGAGTCTAGTAGTTACCTTTATTAATATTGGTTTTATTGATGATTTTATTTATTTTTGGTTGAATGCTTATTGGAAAGCCTTTTTGATTGCATTTCCAACTATATTATTTGTTATTCCAAGAGTTAGAAAAATCGTAAATATTTTAATAGTTAAATAATCTTCTTCCCATTTTTGATGGGAGCAAGGATTTTTTTAAACACTTTGTTTATCTGCTTTAAAAATTAAAACGCAGACCTACAACGGCTACTAAGGGTAAAAGAAAACCAGCATCCAAAGAAATGTTTTTACTAAGTTCAAATTCAAAACCATGGTAGATATATGGAACAAAACCAATTCCAATTTTATCTTTAACATCTTTATAACTTCCACCGTTTGAACAACTATCAAATGCATCAAAGAAGAATTCACCAGAATAAGCGTACAGTCCTTTAAAAGAGATTCTCTTTCCTAAGTCGTACCACTTATGCTCTAAGCCTAAAAGTAAACAGCGATTTGCTTGAGAATTTTTTAGTGTTCCAATAACTATTTTTGAATTAGGTGAAATTTGGTAGCGTATATCAATATATTGATTTTTAAAACCTTCATAACTGTGTTCGCTGTTTCTTGGAGAAATATGTTTGACATAAGTACCAGTTGTAATGGAGAGTTTATTTTCTAAGGTAAAGTTATCCGCACATAAGCTGGCAATAAGAAATAAGCTTAAAATATATATTTTCATAGTAATCTCCATTTTTTATTAAAAATTTGATTATTGATTAAATATTTAGTTATTTTTTTGTTTCTTTACTAATATATTCACTAATTATATATATTATTTTATTAAAAACTTTTTAGTTTTTATTATTACTTTAATTTCAAAAGTACTATTCTAGATTTTTTCAATAATTATTATCAAATAACAATTATTTAAGCAGCACTTTTTATTTTATTATTTTTTACTATAGGCATGCAATAACATTATTTTTTTATACGAACTGGGAAAAAAAATGATTTTTAAAACTCTTTTTTCTTCTATCACATTTATTTCATATAATTGCGTTTCAAGATGATTAATAAAACTGTGTTTTAAATTTAACTTTTTTCGCTCTAAGCGCAAAAAATGTTTTTGAATATTTCTTTTTGTTTTAGCATCAAAGGAGCATAACCATTCTTTAACAGGTTCTTTATTATCAGCAGTTTTGTAAAATTCTACTTTCCACATAGTTTTATATCCTAGATTACGTATATTTATTTCTGGAATAATAGCCTAAATTTTATTAACTCTAAAAAATATTACAATTTGTAAGACTATAAAAATAATATAAAAAAAGAATGTTACAGCATCTAGTAAGTAATTAACAAGAGAAGAGCACTTAGTATTCCTTTTTATTTACTCATTGCAATATTTTTCTCTAGGATGGCGGGGCTGTTTACACAACATTGATCTTGCAATTCAGATATTACCTCATCCAATAATGCATAGTTTGCAAAACAGTTTAATACTGTGCCTTTTCTTTCTTGTTTAACTAAATCTAAATTAAGCAGTTTTGAAATATGATGAGAAAGTGTTGAAGCAGGAATAACAAGTTTTTCTTGTATTTTACCAACACTCAAACCTTCTTTTCCTGCTTTTACTAAAAGTCTAAAAATTCTTAACCTAGTAATATTTCCTAGTTGTGCCAAACATTTTACTAATTTTTCTTCATTCATCATAAATCCTATTTTTGTTATTCTAGAATTATAGCAGTAATTATAAATTTTACAAAAATTTATTTTTCTTATTATCTATTCTACTAAAGTCATCTTATTTTAAAAATCGTTTACAAAACAAAGCAGCTATTAAAATCTTTTTTGAAGGATTCTATACTTAAAAATCTTCTTTTCTAACTGTGCTTTTAAAGTGACTTTACTTACTTGATATTTTTTTACTTTCAAGAGATATTTTCAAAGCCTCTAATGCTTTAGTAATTAAACTTTTTGATGTTCCAATAGACATCCTAACAAAACCATTTCCATTCTTACCATACCAATACCCTGGATTTAAAGCTAAGCCAGCGTCTAAAAATAAATTTTCTAAGTCTTTATTGTCTAATTCTAAGCCTCTACAATCAAGCCAAAGCAAAAAAGTACCTTCAGGTTTTATCATTTTAATTCCAGGTAGGTTTTCATCAATATACTTCTGCGCATAATTAATATTCTCTTCTAAATAAACTAAAAGTTCATCTAACCATTTTTCTGCATTATCATAGGCTACTTGCATAACTAAAATACTCATAGCATTAATATGATCTAAAGATAAATTCTTCATAAAGATATCAAACTTTTTTAAAATTTCTTTATTTTTACTGTATAAAAAACTACTACTAATAGAAGGTATATTAAATGTTTTTGCAGGAGAAAGTAAGGAAATGGAGTTTTCACTTAAATCTTTCGTCAATGACCCATACGGAATAAAACTGTTATTTCCAAATATTATATCTGAATGTATTTCATCTGAAATAACAACAAGATTATTTTTATTTGCAATTTTAGCTATTTTTTCAAGCTCTGGTTTTGTATATACTTTTCCAATAGGATTATGAGGATTACAAAGAAGCAAAATTTTACCTTCTTTTGCTTTTATCTCTAAATCTTCAAAATCAATTTCATATTTTCCATTTTCAAATTTTAAAGCATTATTAAGGACCTTTCTATCATTGGATTTAATAATATCGTTAAAGCGCTGATAAACTGGCGTTTGAATAATTACGCCATCTCCTTTTTTAGTTAATATTTGAATTAACATTCCAATGGAAGAGATAATACCAGGAGCAATATGAAGTGTTCCTTTTTCAATGTTCCAATTATGTCTTCTAAGATACCACGATGCTATGGATTTTTTTAAGCTTGAAGTATTAACTTCATATCCAAAAAGACCCGTATTTACTCTTTGAATTAGCGCATCTTTAATCTCTGGTGCAATTTCAAAATCCATATCAGCTATCCAAAAAGGCAATAAATCTTTTTTCCCAAATATATTTTCTAAGAATTTTGGATCATTTTTAACTAAATTAACTCTTGATGTATCTATTATTTTATTAAACATTTCATTCTCCTATACAAAGTATAAATTAACTAAATAACCACAAACTATGGCCATAGTAAACACTGACACTAAAAAGAAAATCATAATTGGCAGTTTGAAAATTTTCTTTAACATAATCATCTCAGGCAAAGAAGCCCCCGCACCTGCAACGGTAAGCGCTAAAATTGCTCCCATTGAAACGCCCCCATCTAATAATGCAGGTGCTAATCCCACCATAGAACTGGCTCGTATATATAAAGGAATTCCAATTAATGCTGAAAAAGGAATTGCAAAAGGATTGTCATTTCCTGCATATTCTTTTAAAACTTCATTGGGCACAAAACCATGAACAAAAGCACCAATAGCAATACCTATTGAAATATACGGAGCAAAGGATAAAAACTGTTTCCATGTTTTTTTAATTAAATCTTTATCCGTAAGTCTTTGCCATTTACTTTTTTTACTCTCATCTTTATTTATAGGCTTTGAACTACAACATGCAGAAGCACTAGAATTTTTTATATTTACACTAAATTTAGGCTTTGAACTTATATTGCAACAAGAGCTACTTGCATTCCCTTTTAAAGAAAATGATTTT
>Ga0105356_10002083_pt1 | contig 20001 bp, 17 predicted proteins | sample GOMGulsemesocosm_3_FD_83502 | JGI IMG/M metagenome (GOLD analysis project Ga0105356, IMG submission 83502) | Methane-oxidizing microbial communities from mesocosms in the Gulf of Mexico - GOM9D Gulf of Mexico | ecosystem: Environmental > Aquatic > Marine > Cold seeps | place: Gulf of Mexico... | reverse complement strand
CCAATCGCACCACTTTGCCTGATATCAAAGGTCACGTGCAGTTTGAGCATGTCAGCTTTCGTTATCACCCCGATCAGCCGCAGGTAATCAATAACATTAGTTTGGTGTGTCAGCCGGGTGAAGTTATTGGCATTGTCGGTCGCTCCGGCTCCGGTAAAAGCACCTTAACCAAATTGATCCAACGCCTTTATGTGCCGGAAAGCGGACGTATCTTGATTGATGGGGTGGATTTATCCCAGGTACAACCCGCCTGGTTACGGCGGCAAGTGGGTGTTGTATTACAGGAGAACTATCTCTTCAGTCGCTCCGTTAAAGATAATATCGCCCTGGCTGACCCCGGTATGCCGATTGAGCGGGTTATGCATGCCGCAAAGCTCGCTGGCGCCCATGAATTTATTCTTGAGCTAACAGAAGGATACGACACCAAAATCGAAGAGCAGGGTAGAAACCTCTCCGGTGGTCAAAAGCAACGCATCGCCATTGCCCGTGCGCTACTTATGAACCCAAGCATTCTGATCTTTGATGAAGCCACCAGTGCGTTGGATTACGAGTCCGAACGTATCGTGCAAAACAACATGCAAGCCATGTCAAAGGACCGAACGGTTTTTATTATTGCCCACCGTCTCTCCACCGTCAGGCATGCTGATCGCATTATCGTAGTCGATAAAGGTCACATTATTGAACGGGGTAACCACGAAGCGCTCATTAAACAGGGTGGCCTCTACGCCAAACTCCACTTCCATCAAAGTGAAGAAAAAGGCGAAGTGGCATGAGCTTCAAGATGAAATCCCCCTGGCAATGGCTCATCAACAAATTCGAAAGCCCTGAGCAGGTTAAACAAAGCACTTACGCTTTCATGCCCGCCGCGTTGGAAGTACAAGAAACCCCACCGAACCCTGTTGGGCGCACCATTATTTGGACGATTATCCTGTTGTTTGTTGTTGCCGTTATTTGGGGCTTCGTCGGCAAAATGGATGTGGTGGCCGTAGCCCAAGGCAAGATTATTCCCAGTGGCCGGGTTAAAACCATTCAGCCGCTGGAGATCGGCAAAGTCAAAACCATTCATGTCAAAGAAGGGCAGACGATCAAAGCCGGCGAAGCCCTGATCACCCTTGATAGCACCGCCACACAAGCGGATACAGACCGTTTGTATAACCAACTGCAAATGACCGAACTCCAGCAGGCGCGTCAACTCACTTTACAGTCGCTCCTTGAGCAACCTGAGATTCCTTCCGATTGGTTGCACACCTTCAAAAACGGCTTTATCGAAAAGCAATCGATCATCTCGCCAGCGCGTTATAGCACCGAACAGCATTTACTCATTGAGCAGGTTAATCAGTATCAATCGCAGCGCCAGGCACTGGAGAATCAAAAGAGCCAGCGCCACGCGGAACAACGCCGTATTCAAGCCAATATCACCAAGTTTAAACGCACATTGCCGTTGATCACGGAACGTACTGACGGCCTTAAGCACTTGGTAAAAAAGGAAATGGTCGCTAAAGCACAATATCTGGAGCTGGAACAGGAGCGTATCGAGCAGCAGCAAGACCTCGCTGCCTTCAAAGCAGAATACGAAGAATTGCAAGCGACCCTCCGCAGTTTGGATGATCAGCTGGATATGCTAAAGGCTGAAACCCAAAGCAACAACCTCAACACCCTGGCGCAAACCAACCAGACTATCAGCCAGTTACAGCAGGAACTGATCAAAGCGCAGCAACGTAATCAACAGCAGGTAATTACTTCCCCTATTACCGGTTCCGTGCAACAGCTGGCCATTCACACCGTAGGTGGTGTGGTCACACCTGCGCAGGAACTGATGCTGATCGTACCGGAACAATCCCAGCTGGAAGTGGAAGCGCAAATTCTTAACCGAGACATTGGCTTTGTGGAGGAAGGGCAAATTGCGGAAGTTAAAATCGACACCTTTAATTTCACCAAATATGGCCTGTTGGAGGGTGAGATCACTAACTTGTCCAACGATGCGATCAGCGATGAAAACTTGGGGTTGGTCTACTTAACCCGTGTACTACTCGATGAAACTCAGATGATGGTCAATGACAAATTGGTTAACCTCAGCCCCGGCATGTCCGTGACGGTAGAGGTCAAGACGGGGCAACGCAGGATTATTGAATACTTCCTGAGCCCGCTGTTGAGGTACAAACAAGAGAGTATTCGGGAAAGATAAAATTGTTAGAAAATTGCTGAACATTTTACAAGGATAAAAGTGAAATTATTAAAGTTTGTTGGAGTAGTGAGCCTCATCATTATAGCCACTCTATTGGGTGCATTTTATTGGGCTGATTTACAAGCCAAAAAAGGTTATAGCCAAATTGAATGGTTAATTGATGCAGGAATGCCTTTTCGAGAGTTAATGGTTGTTAGTGAGGGGACGCAAGGAAGGCAGTTTGATGAGTTTACTATGTCGGTTTTACGAAAGTTGCCCAAAGAAAAAGCGATTAAATATAAAAATTCATTTTGTATGGATATGAAGCCAAGTTGTATTAACACCAACTTAATCACTGTGAATTATTTTAGCTTCTTTGTAGGTGATAGGTATGGAGAAATATCTGAAGTAGCGCTGTTGAATGCTAAATCGTTCTACGATGAAAATCCTTCTGAATGCGCATTAGATTTTGAAATATCGAAATTAAATTATGAATTAGAGAAATTACGAAGGATTAAAAACGATAAAAAGTCTGTTGGAAATCAAAGCCGCAAATTAATTTCGCTAATCGGAAAAACCGGTGGGCTTGAATTTGATGTGTTTAGTAAAAGTTGTGTTGAAAATTTAACTGAAAATGTTTCTCACTATAATCTGTATGCCTTCCTAATTTCTGAGCTTATGTATTTTGCCGGAGATGGATTCAAACAAGGAGTTGAGTATTTATTGTCGTTTGATTCAGTTGCTAATCATATTTTGGCTAAAGCATAAGAAAAAACTGTAATTGATTGAAAAGGAGTAAGACTTTGGCGCTGTTCATAGCTGTAATAATTTTCTTTGTATTGCTGGTTTGGAATTTAGAAACATTTGTAAAAAAACACAGTAGATTTCCAAGCACTAGAGAAATGCTGATTATTTCTGAAGAGAAAGATAGGCAATCATTTTTTTTCTTGTTTTTTGTAGCAGCAGCTTTCTTTATAGCCGCTTTATATTCGATTTTTGATATAGGGCCATTGCCGTACTTCCAATCTATTTCTCTCGGAAGCTACTTAAACACTGCTTTTTTTGCTTCTTTTGTATTTAGCTACTTTGTACGATTTTCTATCTATATAGAAAATGGAGGTTTGGTAAGTCCATCAGAGCAATATTTGTTTAAATTGTGGAGAGTAAAGTCAGGGGATGCAAAAACAAAAAGAGAAAAATACAAACTGCTTATTGCAAATGTAGTGGTTAGTGTTCTGGCGATAAGTGTTTTCATACGACTAATTAATTAGCAAGGAGTGCTCAATGACAACTATAAATATTTCAGATATTCCGGATCTAGTGCTCGCATATGAAAATGGTGAAAATGTTGGTAATAGTGAGGGAGGTCTGGATTTAATAACAAACGTATATGGCTTGGCTGCTACTATTCTGGCAAGTACTCCTTTTGGAGTGGGGGCGAATTTATCTGCAACGGGCTTGCAAGTAGCGAATAATATAGAAAGTTACTCTGAAGGAACTATTGACTCCAATAACGTACTTGGATTAACAAGTTCCGCCCTATCAACATTAGCTGCGTTTGCTGTAATTTCTGGTGCTGGAGTTATCCCTGTTGCATTTGCCACTGCTTTTGCTCTAGCTGCAAATGACGGTGATATCGAAGCTGCGTTATCTGATTTAACGGATATGTTATCTGATCCAGAGTTCTGGGAGTTGTTTGAGCAGCATAGAGATGAACTTTTTGAGCCGTTCTTTGATTTTCTTACTGATGCGGGTAATGTTATTACCGATACAGGCCACTGGATCGGCCAAAACTTGCCCTTACCTCACGAAATAAACGATTTCTTTAGTAGCGCCCTTTCCTGGGTCCAACGTCGCGACCCGTTAGTTCTGGATTTAGACGGCGACGGCATTGAAACCTTAGCGGCTGACGGAACCGTCCTTTTTGATCATGATGGTGATGGTGTTAAAAACGCAACGGGCTGGATTCACTCGGATGACGGGATTCTGGTCCTGGATAGAGATGGTAATGGCTCCATTGACAGTGGCCTGGAGCTGTTTGGTGATAGCACGATTAAATCTGATGGGTCGACGGCAACAGACGGCTTTGATGCGTTAACTGACCTTGATGCTAATGGTGATGGTCTTGTAGATGCCAATGATGCCCAATTTAGTGACTTGCGTGTTTGGCGTGATCTTAATGCTGATGGGGTCAGTCAGGCTGGCGAGCTCTTTACTCTGAATGAGTTAAATATTGAGAGCATCGGTACCGGCAGCACACCAACAAGCATTGATTTAGGCAATGAAAATATTGCCTCGGCACAGGGAAGTTTTACCTATGCGGGTGGGGCAGAAGGTGCTACCGGATCGGCTGCCAACCTTGATTTAAGTGAGAATACCTTTTATCGCGAGTTTACGGATCAAATCACCATACCGGATGAATTACAAAGCCTGCCAGATCTGCAGGGTTCTGGAAGTGTACGGGACCTCAAAGAAGCATCCGCGTTGAATGCGAATTTAGCAACGCTTCTTACCCAATATAGCCAAGCCGCTAGTAAAACTGAGCAGTTAGGTTTGATTGACCAGATGCTGCAGGAGTGGGCTGATTCCAGTGATTATTTACAGCTGGTTGACCGGATTGATGCCACTGAATTATCTGATGGTTTACGTACTTTAGGATTCCGAATTACTAAAACTCAGGAAGAGATTGACCAGGAGGTACAAGCCGATATTGATGCGGGTGGTGATGGGCTGAATATCGCTCAGTATTACGATGGCGGGGAGCTCGAAGTTGGACGTTTTAGTGGGCGCGCAAGTATTGAGGCTTTAGCAAAAATACAGGTATTGGAAGTATTTAATAACAGAGCATTCTTTAATTTCAGTCTTGGTGAAACGGATACGGATGCTGATGGAAACACAGACCAGGTACAAATTTACGCAACGTCTGGAAATACGACGACCAGCTCAATTCAGACGGCAAGTTCTGGTGCGGCATTACCTAATGAAATATACCTCGATGAAACTAATTTAGTAATTGCCCAACAACGCATTGACCTTATTAATCAAGCCTATGAATCATTAAGGGATTCTGTGTATGAGGGCTTGCTCTATCAAACACGTTTCAAAAAATATACAGACACATTTGAGTTAGCAGTTATTAATGGAAGTTTGAGAATTGATTCTACCGCTGCTTCTGAGCTGCTAAAGGCAGACTTTACTACGAGTGCTGTTAATGCAATTGGTGATGTTGCTGAGATGGTGGAATTGGCACCGGAGCAAATTAAGAGCATTTGGAATCCGGTCAATGTCTTAGCTGAAGAATTAACAAGTACTACTATTACCCCTGAAATTCAGCAAGCCCTTGATGATAATCACATTGTTCGGTTGGATTCGGTTTCGACTGATTTGTCGGTTACTTCTGAGGCGGGCTTTAAAATAATTATTGGGAATAACCTGGATAATGTTTTAACTGGGTCGTCGAATAATGAATTTATTTATTCTCTCGACGGTAATGATGTCATTGACAGTGGTGCCGGCTCAGACATTCTGCGCGGTGGTGCCGGTGATGACACCCTGGGCGGTGTGTATAACAGCAATGATTATTACGGTTCCGGTAATGTCTATGAGGGCGGCACGGGTGATGACTTGCTGCGAGGCACCTACTACGGCGACAGCTATATTTTCAATCTGGGTGATGGTCACGACACCATTGATGAGCGGGGATATTCAAGTTATAGCGATAAGCTGAGTTTCGGAGCGGGCATCACGTCTTCGGATATTACCGTGAGCCGTACGGGCGATAACCTAGAGCTGGTGCACAGCAATGGTACTGACAGGATAACGGTTTTGGATTGGTACAGTTCGGCGAATGGTACCTATCAGCTGGAGCAGGTGCTGTTTGCTGACGAGCCGGGCACGGTGTGGGAAAACAACGTGCTCACGATTTGGGGGAATAATACTGCTCCAGAAGCTGTTAGCGATAATCAAAGCGTCAATGAAGATGGTGTGCTGGTGATCAATGTGGCTGATTTGCTCAGTAACGATACGGATGTTGATGGTGATACGCTGACTCTTGTAGATGTGATTAACGCCACTAATGGCTCTGTGAGTTTAGATACGCAGGCGAACCAAATTACCTTTACGCCTGATGCAAACTATTATGGTCCAGCTAGCTTTGATTATGTTGTGGGCGATGGATTAACGACAAGTAATGGAATAGTAAGTATTGATGTTACACCGGTTAATGATGGTCCTGTTGGTGTGGATGACGTGGCTTTAGCCGCAGAAGATACGGCTCTTATCTTCAACGTTAATGATCTCTTGGCTAATGATACAGATCTTGAGGGCGATAGCCTGACTATAACGAGCATCAACAACGCCATTAATGGCAATGCCATATTAAATGCTGCTGAGGGTATAATTACCTTTACACCAGACGCAGACTATAGTGGTGCAGCCTCATTTGATTATCTCCTCAGTGACGGCATTGATACCGCAATAGCAACAGTGGGGCTGACAGTCACAGCGGTTAATGACGCCCCTGTAGTGACAGCTGATGCCGTTACAACTCAAGAAGATACAGCCATAACACTTAATTTAGCTGAATTATTGGCTAATGACGCTGATATTGATGGTGATACGCTGAGCATTATTAATGTGAACAATGCCAGCAATGGCGTTGTGAGTTTAGATACTCAGACTAGCCAGGTTATTTTTACTCCGGATGCTGACTATAACGGTCCGGCTAGTTTTGACTATACCGTTAGCGATGGATTTGCGACGAGTATTGGCCAAGTTAATGTCAACGTCACATCAGTCAATGATGCGCCGGTAACCACTGACGATATCGGCAATACAATCGAGGGAGAGCCTGTTGTTATAAGCATTAGTGATTTATTGAGTAATGATGCTGATCTTGAGGGTGATAGTCTCACTATTACAAGTGTAAATAACTCCACAAATGGTAGCGCTGTATTGGATAGTCAAGCTGGCACGATTACATTTACACCATATGACTATTATTACGGCCCTGCTTCATTTAACTACTTAGTGTCGGATGGCCTTGATTCTTCTGAGGGTACCGTAAATGTTGATGTGGCCATTAATACTTCAGGTGATGGTTATATCTCTGGTACGGTTGGTAGTGACGTATTGACAGGTAGCAACAAGGTCAACCACATTTATGGTATGGATGGAGATGATGTCATCAATGGGCTGAAGGGCCATGACAGAATTGACGGTGGTGCTGGCAATGATACCTTGTCCGGTGGTTGGGGAAATGATACCTACGTCTTTGCTATGGGTGGAGGCACCGACACTATTGATAACAGCTCTTCTAAAGCACAGGATACAGATGCCTTATGGTTTGCGGGTGATTTTGAACCGGAAACACTGTGGTTCACTCAGGATAATAATGACTTGGTGATTGATGTTGTAGGCACCGATGATCGGGTGATTGTCCAAGATTGGTATACTACTGCGAGCAACGAGCTTGAAGAAGTGCATGTTAATGGTCAGGTATTACTAGCCAATCAAGTGGATCAGTTAGTGGCTGCAATGGCCTCTTTCAGTGCCGCAGAACCCTCCAGTCTGGATGATCTAACGGTGCAACAGCAAAGTGACTTGAATGCGGCTATTGCGGTTGCATGGCAAGCGGCTTAATTAGGAGTGTAATTATTGGGGCCCCTGGTGAATTACCGGGGTTCTCAATAGGTTTTTTGAATTAATCCTGTTCTGACTTTTCTTTTATACCCAAAGCCTATATTTAGCGATTATTAGTGTTGTTATCTTATGTACGAGATGCTCTTTAATGGTAGTCGCTTACCATTTTGGTAATCTTCAATGCATTGCAACACCATTGGGCTGCGTAGCATTTCCTGTTGTTCTTTTATTTCTTCAAGGCTGAGCCAAGGTGCTTCAAGAATGCCATCATCAAGTGCCCGGTTCTTATCGTGACTGACGGGCGTGGCGGTAAACAGGGCTCGAAAATAGGTGGTTTGATTCTGTGGTGAGGTGTAGAGATAAAAACCCACCAGCGCATCGATACTCACGTGCCAGCCGGTCTCTTCGAGCGTTTCTCGTACAGCAGCTTCCATCAGTGTTTCATTCTTTTCCAGATGACCGGCGGGTTGATTTATTACCGTTTTCCCGTTTGATATTTCTTTTACCATCAAGAAGTTACCACGGTCTTCTATAATCGTTGCTACGGTAAGGTGTGGGTACCAGAGGTCAGACATTGGTTTACCTTTTAGATCTGCGTTGTTTGGTCGCTGTGTGCTTGCCTTTGTTGGAAGCTTTTCCGCGACCCGTCAGCTTTCTCTCGTTGCTGCCTCTGTGCTGATGAGCTGCTTTTTTAGGGCGGTTATTTTTGTTGGCTGACGGGTTTTTTTTGTCCTGTGCAGGAGACGGAATATCAAGTGTGGCAAATTCACCGGGTTGTAAGTTTCCTAGTTGCCAATCACCGATGGCCGCGCGTATTAGCCGCAGGGTAGGGAAGCCTACGGCGGCGGTCATGCGTCGTACCTGCCGGTTACGGCCTTCGCTGATTTTAATTTCCGCCCAGCTGGTGGGGATTTCTGCACGGTATCGCACCGGCGGGATACGTTCCCATACTTTAGGTTCCTGAATGCGTTTGGCTTTTGCGGGACGGGTTAGGCCATCATTAAGCTCTACTCCCTTGCGTAAAGCTTCTAATGCCTCATTGCTTATAGCACCTTCTACCTGTACCCAGTAGGTTTTCTCAAGTTTGTGATTGGGGTGGGCGATGCGGTGTTGCAAACGACCATCATCGGTTAGCAGCAGCAGGCCTTCTGAATTGTAATCGAGGCGGCCAGCTGCGTAGACGTCTGGCTGATGTATAAAGTCAGCTAGGGTGGCGCGGCCTTTCTCATCGGTGAATTGAGAGAGTACATCGTAGGGTTTGTTGAACAGAATCAGGGTGCTCATGACGGATAAATATGCTCAAAAATCCAGACATTGTACAGCTGATGGTTGTATAAATGTCTATGTGAGTCGGTTAATAGTTTGGTTGTGGGTTAACACCGATGCCAAAGCAGACGCGGATATTTAGTACTGACATTAAAATCGGGCTTGTCATCTTATGGTGGCATGCCATTTGTAATTCGAATTCTGAAAATAGCTTGAAATTGTGTGGGGAAGTGCTGGTCATTATGTAGTATTCGCGCCCAAAGCAAGCTAGCATAAGGCTATAACGCGTGTGGCCCAAACATCTGGCTAAGTTGATGCGACAATGGCGCAGAAACAACACATAAAATTGATGACATGCCCGGATTTATTGGAGAGTGTTAATGGCATATAACAAGATTTCTATTCCTTCAGACGGCGAAAAAATTACCGTTAATGATGACCTGTCCCTGAACGTTCCAAATCGTCCAATTATCCCTTTTATTGAAGGTGATGGTATTGGCGTTGACGTTACACCACCCATGATTAGCGTTGTGGATGCAGCCATTGAGAAAGCCTACGATGGCGAACGCTCTCTAGCCTGGATGGAGGTTTATGCCGGCGAGAAAGCTGTAAACACCTATGGCGGTGATGAGTGGTTGCCTGTTGAAACATTGGAAGCCTTTAAAGAGTTTGTCGTGGGTATTAAAGGGCCTCTCACTACGCCAGTGGGTGGTGGTATTCGCTCTCTTAACGTGGCGCTTCGTCAAGAACTTGATTTATACACCTGCCTGCGTCCTGTGCGTTGGTTTACTGGTGTGCCAAGCCCGGTGAAAGAGCCAGAAAAAACCGACATGGTAATCTTCCGTGAAAACTCTGAAGATATTTACGCGGGTGTTGAATGGGCTGCGGGTACGCCGGAAGCTGATAAGCTGATCAATATTCTGCAAACCGAGTTCGGCGTTAAGAAAATTCGTTTCCCTGAAAACTGCGGCATCGGTATCAAACCGGTTTCCAAACAGGGCACCGAACGCCTGGTGCGTCGTGCAATTCAGTACGCCGTTGATCAAGATTTGCCAAGTGTGACGCTTGTTCACAAAGGCAACATCATGAAGTTTACTGAAGGTGCTTTTAAAGAGTGGGGCTATGAACTGGCCGTTAATGAATTTGGTGCAACACCATTGCATGGTGGTCCTTGGCAGGTAATTAAAAACCCTAATAATGGCAAAGAAATTGTCATTAAAGATGTGATTGCTGACGCCATGCTGCAACAGATTCTATTACGCCCGGAAGATTACAGCGTCATTGCTACCTTGAACCTGAATGGCGATTTTATTTCTGATGCGCTGGCTGCCCAAGTAGGCGGTATCGGCATCGCACCTGGCGCAAATATCAGTGATCGAGTGGCTATTTTCGAGGCAACTCACGGCACAGCACCTAAATATGCAGGTTTGGATAAGGTGAATCCGGGCTCGTTGATTTTGTCAGCAGAAATGATGCTGCGCCACCTTGGTTGGGGAGAAGCAGCGGATTTGATTATCAAAGGCATCGACGGTGCTATTCTTGCTAAAACCGTTACCTATGATTTTGAGCGTCTAATGGATGATGCAACCTTGCTGTCATCCACTGAATTTGGTGATGCTATTATCGCCAATATGTAGGCTTTAAATTGGTGATGGTAATCGCCTGATAGACTGTCTTAAAGCCCGGTTTTAACTGGGCTTTTTGTTTTTTATAGGCGAAGTGATTTTCAAATTACGCGATTTTCGCGCGATACAGCGTCACAATTGCGGTCTAATTACTTATAATGTGTCTATCAATTGTTTCACTCAGCAGTATTTTTTGAAGAGCTATGCGTAAAATTCAACAGATTGAACTAACATTAAATCAAGACCATCAAAGTGATGATGGTAATCTGGCGGTTGAGCAGGCCAAGCCTAAGCTAAAACCGCCATCCATGTATCAAGTTGTCATGTATAACGATGACTATACGCCGATGGAATTTGTAGTCGAAATTCTCGAATCTTTCTTTAGTTTGAACAGAGAAAAATCCACGCAAATTATGCTAACAGTGCATACTCAGGGCAAAGCAGTTTGTGGGGTTTTTACACGTGATATAGCGGAGACAAAAGTCACTCAGGTTAATCAGTACTCCAGTGACAATGAGCATCCTCTGTTATGTGGTATGGATAAGGTTGAATAGCCATTCGTAAGAGATAAGAGAGACGTATATGCTAAGCAAAGACCTCGAAATCACCTTGAATATGGCTTTTAAGGAAGCTCGCGATAAGCGTCATGAGTATATGACAGTCGAGCATCTATTATTGGCCTTACTTGATAATACCGCTGCGGCAAATGTACTGCAGGCTTGTGGCGCAGACCTTTATGAATTGCGTAAAGAGCTCAATGCATTTGTTGATTCCACTACCCCCATTATTCCTGATACCAGTACCGAAAATGAGACTCAACCTACGTTAGGTTTTCAACGTGTATTACAGCGTGCTGTGTTTCATGTGCAATCATCCGGTAAAAAAGAAGTTACCGGGGCTAATGTGCTGGTGGCTATTTATAGCGAACAGGAAAGTCATGCCGTTTACCTACTGAAACAGCAGGACATTAGCCGCATTGATATCGTAAATTATATTGCGCACGGCATATCTAGGGTGTCTGGTTCTGATGAAGAGCAGGATGAAGGCGTAGCCGAACAGAGTGAGGCTGAGATCATTGGCGATGAGACAAAACAAAGCTCGCTTGATAGCTTTGCTACTAATCTCAACGACTTAGCGCGTAAGGGTGAGATTGACCCTCTTATCGGCCGTAGCCATGAAGTAAGCCGTGTCGTGCAGATCTTGTCACGTCGCCGCAAAAACAACCCACTGCTAGTGGGTGAATCCGGTGTTGGCAAAACCGCCATTGCTGAAGGTCTGGCAAAGTTGATTGTTGATGAACAGGTGCCAGAGATTATTGCTGACGGCGTTGTTTATTCGTTGGATCTTGGTGCTCTGCTAGCTGGTACTAAATACCGTGGTGATTTTGAAAAACGCTTTAAAGCAGTGCTCTCCGAGCTGAAAAAACAGCCTCATGCCATTTTGTTTATCGACGAAGTACATACCATTATTGGCGCTGGCGCGGCTTCAGGTGGGGTGATGGATGCCTCAAACTTGCTGAAACCGTTATTGAGCTCCGGCAAGGTGCGTTGTATTGGTTCTACGACCTATCAGGAATTCCGTGGGATTTTTGAGAAGGATAGGGCGTTAGCGCGCCGTTTCCAGAAAGTCGATGTAGATGAGCCGAGTGTTGAAGATACCTATAAAATTCTTAAGGGCCTTAAGGAAAAATTTGAAGAGCATCATAAGATTCGCTTCACAGATCCTGCCTTGCGCAGCGCGGCCAAATTAGCGGCTCGTTATATTACCGACCGTCAGTTGCCAGATAAGGCTATTGATGTGATTGATGAAGCGGGTGCACATCAGCACCTACTGACGCCAAGCAAACGTAAAAAAGTGATTGGTGTTGCGGAAATTGAGCAGATTGTCGCTAGCATTGCTCGTATACCAGCACAGAGTGTATCGGCATCTGATCGTGATTCTTTGAAAAACCTGGATCGTGATTTGAAGTTAGTGGTTTATGGTCAGGATGAAGCCGTTGACTCCATTAGCAGCGCTATTAAGTTGTCTCGAGCTGGTCTTAAAGACGAAGAAAAACCGATTGGTTCTTTCCTGTTTGCAGGCCCTACCGGGGTAGGTAAAACCGAGTTGACTCGGCAGCTTGCCAAAATCATGGGTGTTGAGCTATTACGTTTTGATATGTCGGAATATATGGAGCGTCACACCGTTTCACGTTTGATCGGTGCTCCTCCCGGTTATGTCGGTTTTGATCAGGGTGGTTTACTGACGGAAGCTGTATCTAAGCAGCCGCATTGTGTGTTGCTGATGGATGAAATTGAGAAGGCGCACCCGGAAGTATTTAACCTGCTGTTGCAAGTCATGGATCATGGCACGTTGACTGATAATAATGGCCGTAAAGCGGATTTCCGCAATGTGGTGCTAATTATGACCACGAATGCGGGTGCGGAACAAATGAGTCGTCGCTCTATCGGTTTTTCTCACCAGGATCACAGCACGGACGGTATGGAGGCGGTGCGTAAGCTTTTTACTCCTGAATTCCGTAATCGTCTAGACGGTATTATTCAATTCGGTGCGCTGGATCCACAAGTTATTGAGCACGTAGTGGATAAATTTATTGTTGAGCTGCAAATGCAGCTGGACAGTAAAAAAGTCCATATCGAAATTGATAACGAGGCGAGAGCCTGGCTGGCACGAGAGGGTTACGATGAGAAGATGGGGGCACGACCTATGGCGCGCTTGATCCATGAAAAACTCAAAAAACCATTGGCCGAAGCTATTCTGTTTGGCGAGTTGGAAGCCAAAGGTGGTGAAGTGATTATTTCAGTGAAGGACGGTGAACTGGATCTGGCTATCGAAACTGATGAGCCTGTTGCGGCGGACTGATTTTCTGCACTGAATACTAAGCTAACAAAAAGGCCCGGAGCTAAAACTTCGGGCCTTTTTTATACGTCTGAAAGTCCTGTCTGCGTTAGAGCGCGGCAGGAGCTGTTCGAATCTAGCGGGCGCGGTAGGTAATGCGGCCTTTTGTTAAATCGTATGGAGTCAATTCAACGGTTACTTTATCGCCAGTTAGAATCCGGATGTAGTTCTTACGCATTTTGCCTGAAATATGAGCAGTCACAATGTGGCCGTTTTCAAGTTTTACGCGGAACATAGTATTAGGCAAGGTGTCGATGATTTCACCTTCCATTTCAATCTGGCCTTCTTTTGCCACTGATTAACTCTCCAAAAATTGAGTAATTCATAAAAATAGGCGTGCATTCTGCCTAAATGCGCCTGACTAAGCAAGCCTTGAAAGACAATCCCTGTAGCTCTTCTTTATTTCTGAGATTAGGTCAGTGCAGTCCAGCGATCGTTTATAAATAGCTCGACCGGGCGGTAGTCTATCTTGTAGCCCATTTTTTGGCAGGCTTTAATCCAGTAACCAAGGTATAGATAGTCCAAACCGGCTTTTTGAGCGTGTTCAATTTGAGACAGTATTGTGTAAACCCCATAGCTGGCGCGCGGGTTATCTGGATCAAAAAAGGTATAAACTGCTGAATAGGCGTTATCCAGTAAATCTGTTACGGCAACGGCCACCAGTTTTTTGTCATCGCGGTATTCAATGAAGCGAGTATCAGCTTCAGAGTTTGTTAGAAAATCAGCAAACTGTTCCGGTGAGGGTGGGTACATATCACCGTCTTTATGCCGTGCTGAAATATAGCGTGCATATAAATCGTAACGCTCGTCATTTGAAGTAGCATCGCAGATTGATGCTGTTAGAGCACTATTGCGGCGTAATGTGCGGCGTTGGTTGCGGTTTGCTTTGAATTGATTGACAGGGATGCGGGCCGGGACACAGGCACTACAGTTGTCACAATTAGGGCGATAGACAAAATCACCGCTACGACGAAAACCCAACGCGGCAAGTCGTGACTGTGAGGTTTTGGTTAAGGTTGTTTCCGGATCCACAAACAGGGTACGCGCCTGCTGGTTTTCTAAATAGCTGCAATCGTGCGGCTGGGTCTGAAATAATTTCAGCTCCTGATTACTGTTATCTTTATTATCACTCACAGGTCAGAATTCCAGTTGGAATGTTGAGGGTCTTCAATCGCATCATCCAAATGTGAAATAAACTGCTGCCTGGCAATGGTTTTTGTGCCGAGGCTCTGCAGGTGCTCGCTGTCAACCTGGCAGTCAATCAAGTTAAATTGCCATGCTTGTAATTGTTGGCATAACTGGTGCAATGCGATTTTTGAGGCGTCGGGCCGGCGGCTAAACATGGACTCGCCAAAAAAGACTTTTCCCATGGCGATACCATAAAGCCCTCCGACCAATTCTGGTTGTTTGTTTTCAAAATCCCAGACTTCGACACTGTGAGCAATGCCCAGAGCATGTAGCTGTTGGAAGGCTGATATTATGTCAGAGGTTATCCAGGTACCTTCCTGATCAGCACGTATATCGGCGCAGTAGCTTATAACTTCTATAAAAGCCGTATCAAAAGTGACCTTGAACGGAGTTTTACGTAGTGTTTTTTTCAAACTGCGAGAGAGGTGAAGTTGATCTGGGTGGAGCACGCAACGTGGATTGGGAGACCACCACAAGATTGGCTGATCGTCTTCGTACCAGGGGAAGATGCCGCGCCGGTAAGCGTTTAGCAGGCGTGCTACTGATAGCTTACCACCGACGGCTAATAAGCCGTCAGGCTCGGTGAGCGCCAATTCCACATCGGGGAACTGGTCGTCGTTGTCATTAAGCCACGGGATGTCAGGCATAGGGTCAATATACTGTGTTTTTTGACGTTTTGCTTAGTTGCTGGCAGCAAATATGGACAGTGTGGACGCAGAAACGGCGCTTAATGCGCCGTTTCCTTGTAATGCATTGCTGAGGCATTCAGCTTGATTTAGTCATCAAGGAATTTTTCAGCATCTAATGCCGCCATGCAGCCGAAGCCAGCAGAGGTAATGGCTTGACGGTATACCTGATCCGCCACGTCACCAGCGGCAAAGACGCCTGGCACGCTAGTCGCTGTGGCATTGCCTTCCAGACCGCTGTGGATCTTGATGTAGCCGCTGTTCATTTCCAGCTGGCCTTCAAAGATTTCCGTATTAGGACGGTGGCCAATGGCAATAAAGACGCCGTCAACGTCGATTTCTTGAGTTGAATCATCCAGCATGCTTTTTAAACGCAGGCCGGTAACACCCATGTCGTCACCAAGGACTTCATCCAGAGTGTTGTTCCAGACAATATTAATATTACCGTTTTGCTCACGTTCGAAGATTTTGTCCTGCAGGATTTTTTCAGAACGCAGGCTGTCGCGACGGTGAACGAGTGTTACTTCGTCAGCAATATTAGCCAGATACAGAGCTTCTTCAACGGCTGTGTTACCGCCACCGATCACAGCCACTTTCTTTTTACGGTAGAAAAAGCCATCACAGGTGGCACAGGCGCTAACGCCGCGGCCCTGGAATGCTTCTTCAGAAGGCAGGCCCAGATATTGAGCCGAAGCACCCGTAGCAATGATTAATGCATCGCAAGTATAGGTTGCTGAGTCGCCGGTCAGTGTGAACGGACGTTGTTTGAGGTCAGTAGTGTGAATGTGATCAAACACAATTTCTGTCTCAAAGCGCTCGGCGTGTAGACGCATACGCTCCATTAGGTCAGGACCTTGCAAGCCTTCGACATCACCAGGCCAGTTATCAACTTCGGTGGTGGTGGTCAATTGGCCGCCAGCCTGCATGCCAGTGATTAAAACCGGGTTAAGGTTGGCGCGTGCCGCGTAAACAGCCGCAGCATATCCCGCGGGGCCAGAACCAAGGATTAATACTTGGCAATGTTTTACTTCACTCATGGGGATATCTCCAGACCAAATTAAGTTGAATACAAACAAGAGACCTGTGCGCGAGCCGGAGTTTTATTTTCTGGCAAGGCAATACGATGGTGTTAAAGGTCTCAAGTCAAAATTAGCCCTGAATAATAATTGATCTGAGACATAAAAATAAGCGTTAAGGTAGATAAAATTTATTGTGATGGATGAAGCGAAATAATTTCTTAAGTTTCGGTACGCTTGCCGCTATAGTTGTCGGTCTTTAACAGGAATCTGATATGCAGTTCATTTTATACGGCACTGATTTTTGTCAGCTATGCGACGAGGCGCTTGAATTGGTCGAACGAACGCTGGAGGGCAAGGATTATCAGCTGACGATTGTGGATATCAGTGAGGCGGATGAGCTAATGACAAAATATGCTTATAGCATCCCTGTTTTAAAACGTTTGGATTATGAAGGGACAGAGCTGAATTGGCCCTTTATCGAAAGTGATATTTTGAGATTAACTGAATAACGCTCGAACTTTATCGCCGTCAGAAAATCACAGTATTTTCGTTAATACATCACTTAATAGTAGTGCAACCATGGAATGCAGCATGTCCCAGTTTGAATTTGATCTTTTTGTTATTGGTGCCGGTTCTGGTGGGATGCGTGCAGCACGCATGGCTGCGAACAAGGGCCTTAAGGTCGCCATTGCGGAGGACATGTTCCTGGGTGGCACCTGCGTTAATGTTGGCTGTGTGCCAAAAAAGCTGTTTGTCTACGGTGCGCATTATGCCGATGACTTCCATGAGGCGCAGGGCTTTGGTTGGAATGTTTCTGAAAAACCACGTTTTGATTGGCCTACTTTGAGAGACAATAAAACTCAGGAAATCAAACGCTTAAACGGTGTTTATAAGGGTTTACTTGATAATTCAGGTGCGACACTTCTGAATGGTCGTGCCACGGTAACCGGTGCCAATGAAGTCGAAGTAGCGGGGCAGCGTTACAGCGCTGAGCGTATTTTGGTGGCAACTGGCGGTTGGCCTTTTGTACCTGAGTTTCCGGGTTCCTCCCATGTTATTAGCTCCAACGAGGTGTTTGAACTGGAGACCTTTCCCAAGGATGTCATCGTGGTTGGTGGCGGTTATATCGCCGTTGAGTTCGCCGGTATTTTTAACGGACTGGGCGCTAACACGACACAACTTTATCGTGGTGAAATGTTTCTGCGTGGTTTTGATCAGGATGTGCGTGAATTTGTCGCCGAAGAATTGACTAAAAAGGGCATCGACCTGGAATTCAATTGCGATATCGCATCGGTTGAAAAACTGCCCAATGGTCGTTTACAAGCAAATCTCAATAACGGTGAAACACTGGTAGACGATCAAATTCTCTTTGCCACAGGCCGAAAAGCTAAGACAGCCGGTTTAGGGCTTGAGGAGGCGGGTGTTGAGCTGCGCAAAGATGGCTCCATTGTAGTGGATGATTTTTATCAGACCTCAGTGCCGTCTATCTTTGCGTTGGGTGATGTGAAGGGTGGCATTCAATTAACGCCTGTTGCACTGGCTGAAGGTATGACCTTCCTGGCACAGCAATACGAAGGGTCACAAACAAAACTCGATTATGAGTTGATTGCCACGGCTGTATTTTGTCAGCCAAATATCGGTACTGTTGGTTTATCTGAAGAGCAGGCACGCGAGCAACTGGGCGATATTCAAGTTTTCCGTTCATCCTTTCGCGCAATGAAGCACACCCTAAGCGGCAGCGACGAAAAGACATTGATGAAAATGATTGTCGAAACAGCCACCGACAAAGTGGTTGGGCTGCACATGGTCGGTTCTGATGCTGGCGAAATTGTTCAGGGCATGGCAATTGCCATGAAAGCGGGTGCCACCAAGTCGGTGTTCGATACAACTATAGGCATTCATCCGACCTCGGCTGAAGAGTTTGTCACTATGCGAACGCCCGTTTAGCGTATGAATAATACAGAAGAATTGATCGCGCCCATTTTGGGCTTCCTGTACTGCCGAACGCCGGATAGCTGGATAGAAGAGGCTGTTAAGCAGCTTGAAATCATCTTGAATGATCACGCGGCCAATGAATTAAAGGCCGCGCAATCAGCCATGACCTTAATTGCCCGTAACCCGCTTAAGCAGGATGTACTGAATAAAATGTCACGCTTGGCGCGCGAAGAGTTGGTGCATTTTGAGCAAGTGCTGAAGATCATGAAAAAGCGCGGCATCAAACTGCAAACGCTTAAAGCCAGTAGCTATGCTGCGAAAATGTTTAAACACATGCGTAAAAGCCAGGATGATGCACTAACGGATACTTTGATTCTGGGTGCGATTATCGAAGCTCGTTCCTGTGAGCGTTTTGAGAAGCTGGCACCGCATCTGGATGCGGATTTAGAGAAGTTTTATATATCACTACTGAAATCAGAGGCGCGTCATTACCAGGATTATCTGGATTTAGCGCAGACGTATTCAAAAGAGCCAATCGAAGAGCGTGTCGATTTTTTCTTGGCGTTGGAAAAGGAGGCGATTTTATCGCCGGACCCGTTGTTCAGATTTCACAGTGGTGTGCCGGTGGCGAAATATGTATATGAGCCTGATTAGTATTCTTTTCAAGTTTAGCGTTTAATCGCCAGCATCTGTGTCGCGCCGCGTTGAAATTGGTAATCAACGCTTACCAGTGCTGGAACAAAGCCAGATTCTTCTAATGCTTGTATCACTTCACAAAGGTGAGCTGATACTTCACCATTTAATGCCAATAATGGATAAATCCGAACTTCTCGTGCTACTCGGCCAAGTTCTTTAATTGACGCTATGTGTACATTTAGACTGACATGCTCACTGTAAAGAAACAGGTAATGTGAGCATAGGGCTAGATCAAACTGGTCATCACTAAAGCTCAGTGTTGGCAGCGATTCGTTGACGTAGCGGCCAGATCGCTTTCCGTTTTCGTAATCAGTGATAAATCGCGCCATGGCCTGCATTCGATTTTGCCCAAGCGCTTCAACTGACGGAATGCTATCCCAGAGATATTGATCTTTGTTTGCCTCCATTTGAGGCATAACCTTGTCGTACACTTCCGCGATGCGGTTTTTTAATGAGTCTGTATCAAACCGATAAACAGGATCAATGGATATGACGTTGCCACCACGGGCTGTCAATTCGGCATTGAATGAAGCAGGGCCGTCGCCGCAACCTAGAATGCTTTTTTGCAGATCGGAGTCCGTAAGAGAGAACATCTTTTGATATTCTTCAAAGCAGCGCCCCCAGGGTACGATATTATTTAAATCCATAATGAAATCCGAATCCTTCCAGAATAAAGAGGCGGGAGTTTTAAATCTTAAAGCGCAAAATTTTCCAGTTTGTAACCAGCTTCATCAAAGGTTAGCTTCCAGCCAACTGAGTGCCAATCACCTAATACAACTCGTTCAGCCGTTTTACCGTTAACTTCCAGCTGGTGAACAGCGGGGCGATGGGTGTGACCGTGAATCAGTAATTGCACATCCTGTTCGGTCATTACCTTTTCAACT
>Ga0105356_10002076_pt1 | contig 20055 bp, 12 predicted proteins | sample GOMGulsemesocosm_3_FD_83502 | JGI IMG/M metagenome (GOLD analysis project Ga0105356, IMG submission 83502) | Methane-oxidizing microbial communities from mesocosms in the Gulf of Mexico - GOM9D Gulf of Mexico | ecosystem: Environmental > Aquatic > Marine > Cold seeps | place: Gulf of Mexico... | reverse complement strand
TTATATTTTGATACATTGAAAATATTAAAAAAGAAAAAAGGTAAGAAACCTAGCGAAATTCATTTTTTGGTATTCGGAGACTCCAAAGGATCAAAGCATTTCCCAAACGTACTAAAACGTGCAGACGCATTGAATCCAGATTTTTGTATTACTACCGCTGACTTAGTCAACCAAGGAGCAGGTGCAGCAGGAAAAAAGGATTACAAATTATTAGACGAAAAAGGAGGTTGGTTTATGCGTAAATATGCCATGTGGCCAACCGTAGGAAACCATGAAGAAGCAGGTGGAAAGGATGGAATTGAAAATTTTACTAATTTTTTCGGGATGAAAAAAGCGATGTATAGTTTTGAATACGGGAATGCTAAATTCATAGCACTGCCATGGCCAAAAATAAACAAAGACCCTAAAAAACTGAAATGGCTAGAAAAGGAATTAAAAAGAGCGAAAGGAAAACATATTTTTATCTACAAACACCGCCCACATTATACACTTGGAGCAAAATCTTATAATGATGTGGAAGGAGCCGGTACTGCAACTACAAAATTATATGATAAATACAACGTAACTGCTGTTTTCAGTGGTCACGATCATATTTACTACAGAACCAAAAGAAACAACACTAACTATATCATATCTGCAGGTGCAGGTGCTAGTATATACCCTTTACGACGCGAAAAAGATGCACTTCCAACCGATGTGTATTATGGAAAAAGAACACAAGCAGAGATTAAAACCAGCCCAACGGCTTATAAATTTCATGCAGCTAACGGAATAATAACAAACATACCAGAAGCCATGTATTATGTCCTTTCAGTAAAAATAAAAGGTGACAAAGTTTCAATAAAAATGATTGATGAAAAAACGGGTAAAGTTTGGGACAAAGCAGACATCAAATAATAGACAAAACATTATCAATCAAAACTTAAATATCGATTTTTTTTCTTTTTTTAAATTTACAAACACCACCTAAAGTTATTTAGGTATTTTTGCAAATTAAATTAAAATTTAAATCTAACAGTATTCTTGAATACAAGTTATGCTTTATAAAAATTAAAATAATGATTATAGAACCTAAAACTCGCGGATTTATCTGCCTAACTGCGCATCCTAAGGGCTGTGAAAAAAATGTTTCCAACCAAATAGCGTATATCAAATCAAAAGATATGACAGCTGGCCCCAAAAAGGTACTCGTAATTGGAGCTTCAACAGGTTTTGGATTGGCTTCAAGAATAACAAGTGCTTTTGGATCGAACGCCGCTACAATTGGTGTTTTCTTTGAAAAGCCACCTACTGAAGGAAGACCAGGATCTCCAGGATGGTACAACAGTGCTGCTTTTGAAAATGAAGCAACCAAAGTGGGAGTGTATGCCAAAAGCATCAATGGAGATGCGTTCTCTAACGAAATAAAAGAAAAAACAACACAACTGATAAAAGAAGACCTAGGACAAATTGATCTTGTCATCTACAGCTTGGCTTCTCCGGTTCGAACACACCCAAACACAGGCGTACGTCACAAATCTACTTTGAAACCTATTGGAACCACTTTTACCAACAATACGGTAGATTTTCATACAGGAGAAGTTAAGGAAATCTCAATAGAACCTTGTACTGAAGCTGATATAAAAAATACAGTTGCTGTTATGGGAGGTGAAGACTGGAAAATGTGGATTGACAAACTCAAAGAAGAAAACTTACTTTCTAAAGATTTTAAAACGGTAGCTTATTCTTATATTGGTCCTGCTATCACAGAAGCAGTATACAGAAAAGGAACTATCGGTCGTGCTAAAAATGACTTAGAAGCTACTGCTTTTTCTATCACAGATGCAATCAAAGACATCAATGGAAAAGCTTATGTTTCTGTTAACAAAGCGCTCGTTACACAAGCTAGTTCTGCAATACCTGTTATTCCTTTATATATCTCTCTTCTTTACAAAGTAATGAAAGAAGAAGGTATTCATGAAGGGTGTATTGAACAAATTCAGCGTTTATTTGAAGACCGTTTGTATACAGATACTATTCCTACTGATGAAGAAGGAAGAATCAGAGTTGATGACTGGGAAATGAGAGCAGACATCCAATCTAAAGTTGCGGCTTTATGGGAGAAATCTACTACAGAATCTTTGCCAGAAATCGGAGATTTAAAAGGATACACACAAGACTTTTTCAACCTATTTGGTTTTAAAGTAGCTGGTGTTGACTACAACGAAGATGTCAATGAAATGGTAGAAATTCCAGGATTGCAATAGCAACAATTTCAAAATTTATTAGAGACAGGATATTTGGTAAAAACTAAATATCCTGTTTTTGTTTTACACCAAAACGGAAATATTTATTTTCAAAAAAAATTGACATCACAAAAAAAACCTTACAAACTTTATGTTGTAAGGTTTCAATTTTAAAAGCGGTCTGGACGAGACTCGAACTCGCGACCCCCTGCGTGACAGGCAGGTATTCTAACCAACTGAACTACCAGACCGTTGCTTTCAGCGAGGCAAATATACTCCCGTTTTTCGTTACCCACAAGGTTTTTTAACAAAAAAAATAAGTTTTTTTCAAACCAAAAACATCCTAATTTATACAAAACTCATTTACAAAGCATTAGTTCAAGATTGCTTGAATTTTTCTCCAATCAACTATTTTAAAATTCTGTGTAGCTTCTCCATTTACATCAAAATTACTCCCATCTTGAGCTATAAAAAAACCTTTAGGATACTTATTTCCGAAAGAAACGGACGAAACATCAATACCATCCGTATCATTTGTACCGTCAACTTTAGTCCCATCGACCAAAGAAAAACTTTTTTGATACAAATTTGTCTCTCTATCAAACACTGCATAAGAATTATTTCCTTGGGATGAGACTAAAACATAACCTTTTCCATTTCCTTTGTCATACAAAGTTACTCCTTCAAAATCTGCTGCCATATTCAAATCTGATGTACTTGCTATTTTCACTCTTTTTGAGTTCACATTCAGATCCGCTTTGTATTTCCATAACCCTACATTTTCTTCAGCAATATAAATGTCTCCACTAAAGTCATCGGCCACCATACCCTCAGCTTGACTTCCTACATTAAAACTTCGAACAATCTTACCTTCCACTTTATTGCCTACAAGAACTAATTCCCATTGCTCTACGCTTCCCTCTTTCCCAACAACAAACGCATACAATTGCTCTTTTACATTATTGTAATACAAACAAAACCCATACACTTCTTGTAATTTCGATTTCATTTCTTTGCCCACTATAGAAAACAGCTCCCCCGTTTCTTCATCTATCTTAAAAACAGCAATAGCATTCGTTGTTCTATTGGATGCTGCGGCTATTGAAATTATTTCTCCATTTAATAGAATCCGCGTTCTTACATCTACATTGTTAACACGACCAACTGGATACTCCTTTTTAATTTCACCATCTATAGTATAGGTATTTAAGCCATATTTTTTATCTGTTCCAATAATTATAGATTTAGAAAAATCTGTTGCATGTACCCAAATTGCTGGATCATCTGCTGCATCCTCTTTTGACAGTACTGCATCTGTTTCCGCATCTGCAACTATTTCAACTATCCTACTTACTTTCTCCCTTGTTTGGGAAGCCTTTTTACTTTTACATGCGCAAAACGCTACTAAAACTAATAACAATAAACTGTTCTTCATTCTTCTTGTTTTTTTATATAAAGTACCGCTGTAAATTAATACTGCGATACTTTCAACCCTATCAGTGGGTTTAATCCTCTTATGCTTCCATCCTCGTCTTCTAATAACTAAAGAAATGATAAGGCTTTTTTATCCTAATACGCTGGTTAAAAATTATAACGCAAACCTAAATTCCAGTTTACATCGTAAAACTCAGCTTGACGTGTCATTCTTGAATCCCCTTGATAGTAACGCAATTCTTGATTTGTTAAGTTTTTTACCTCTCCAAAAAGCAACAAACCTTCTGTCAATTTATAAGATACATTCACATCCAAAAACAATTGTTCATCGTAATAAATATCTTCAGCCGCCTCACTTCCAAACTCATCAACATAAGCATCTGAATAATTTAACGAAACACGAGCTGTAACTTTTGAAGTTTCATAAGCCAATGATGTGTTAAACATATTTTTAACAGCACCCGACAAGGCTACTTTCCCTCTTCCTTCTACTCCGTCTGCTTTAGAATCTGTAATTGTATAATTTCCATAGAAATTTAAGTTTCTTAGAAAAAAAGGTAAAAAGTTCAATTTGTACTGCAATGCAAACTCAGCACCATACACTTCTGCCACATTACCATTTCTTGTTTGTGAATATTCAAATGCGCTAACACTTGGGTAATTGACATCCGTAAAAGAATCATTTCTATAAGTATAAAACCAATTGTCTATTCTTTTGTAAAAAGCCCCCGCAGAAATAACACCTACATTTTTAAAATAATGTTCAACCATCAAATCAAAATTCGTTGACTCTGCTGCTTTTAAGTTTGGATTTCCTTGCTCGTACTCCTCATCATCAGAATTTACATTTTTATAAGGAACCAAATCATAATACCCAGGTCTTCCTATGGTATTTGTCCAAGCCAAACGTATAATGTCGTTTTCCGTCAATCTATATTTAAATTGTAAATTTGGCATCCAATTTGTATAATTTTTAGCTGCATTGATCGCTTTGGCATCATTGATACTAGAAGCAGTCTCTACATCTATTTCATACCCCGTATAAGCAACACTTGTTCTTTCAGCTCTTAAACCTGCTATCATAGACAGTTTGGCACCTAAATTTTGCTTCAACATTGCATATCCTGCATAAATATTTTCAGTTGCATTGTAATTGACAGGAACAAACTCACCAAGAACTTGCTCTCCTGTAGCGCTGGCAAAATCTAAACTTCCCAAATAATTCGTTTTTGCAAACAAACCTGATCTGTATTGGTTTCCTACTAAAAACCCGTTGATCGTTTGGCTTGAATTTGGCACATCCCCTAAAGTCGATACTCCCAAACCTTCAACATAATTAGTATAATCGATAAAATTATTCGCTCTTTTCTTCGTTTGGTGATTGTATTTCAAACCTGCTTTGATCCCATTTTTATAATTACCTGATACGATTAAAGGCATCGCTACATTTATACGTGTATTCAATTTTTCTTCTTCAGTAAATTTAAATTCCTCAGAAGATTCATCCAATTCAAATATTGAAGGATCATTATCTAATCCTACAACATATGGGTACTTTGTATCTGTTCCTTTTTGAGAAAAAGTATTTGCCGCTAGCCCCGCTTTGGCTTCAAAAGTCAAATAGCGTTCATTTGGTCTTTCTTCACTCGCTTTTGAACTACCTACTTTCCAATCTAATTTGATTGTATTGAACATTAAATGTTCACCTCCAATAGAATATTTTGACAATTTTTGTCTTTCCAAGCGTCTGTTCTCATTGGTATCGTTACCTATTCCACCTTTCGTTTGTCTAGAAATCTTATTGATCTCACCATTTTTAAACTTGTAACGAACTCTAAATCTATTTTCGGTATCATCTCTTTTATTAAAGATAGACTTGATATAGAATGTATTGTTCTTATTCAATTTATAATCTAAATTCGCAGAAATACTAGATCGTACTCTTTTTACATCGTATTTTCTAATGTCATGTTCTTTCAAAACTAAAGGAGTATCCCATTCAAATTCTACATTATCAGAACCGTAGTTATTAGAATTTTGAGTAGCACTTATTACTATCCCTAGTTTGTCATTAAAAACTCTATCAGCTACCAATGCAGAAAAATCATATCTATCTCCATTTCTAATAGCATTTTTACCATAGGATCCAGTAATAGATGCTCTAAACTTAGAAGGAGCAGAACGCGTAACCAAATTTACTGCCCCTCCTATTGCATCTCCTTCCATATCTGGAGTTACAGCCTTGTTTACTTCAATTGCTTGAATCATGTTGGAAGGTATCAAATCCATCTGCACCAAACGATTGTCTCCTTCTGCCGAAGGCAAACGATCTCCATTTACCGTTACAGAATTTAATTGAGGTGACATACCTCTTATGATAATATTTCTTGCCTCTCCTTGATCATTTTGCATTGCGATTCCGGGAATTCTTTTCAATGCATCTCCTATATTGGCATCTGGAAATTTCCCTATCTGGTCTGCAGAAACAACGTTTGTAATATTATCGTTGGATTTTTGTTTGTTCAGAGCTTTTGCTTGTCCTTTAGCAATACTTCCTTTTAAAATCACCTCATTCAAACTATTCAATGCCAAGTCCATTTTAAATTCTAAAACAGAAGTTTCATTGTCTTTTAATACAATTTTTTTATCCATTTTCTGATATCCAAAATAACTAACTGTAAGATCGTAACTCCCTTCCTCTAGATTTAATATTGTAAAATACCCATCAATGTCAGTAACGGTTCCTATTTGTAAATTTTTAATTAAAACTGTTGCTCCTGGCAATGGCAAATTGTTTTCATCTAAAACCCTTCCTTTAATAATTGAATTTGCGGCAGCAAACCCTAATACAGGAATCAGCATTAAAAGAATAAATACAGTAATTTTTTTCATTTTGTTTGTTGTTAGTTTTTTATAATTATTTGTTTGCAACAAAAGTAATTTCACAACAAAAAGAAGCCTTAAACAAAACATAAAGCCTTTGTTAATTTTATATCTTATTAACATTAACAGATTAACTTAAATTTTAAATAGAATTTAAGTTGAGTTCATTTATTTTTGTAAAATGGACTTTAAACTAGAATCAGAATACAAACCAACAGGTGATCAACCAGAAGCTATAAAACAGCTTACGACTGGCCTCAACAATAGTGAAAAATACCAAACCTTACTAGGTGTAACTGGATCAGGAAAAACATTTACAGTAGCCAATGTTATCGAACAAGTAAACCGGCCTACACTCGTTTTGGCTCATAACAAAACTTTGGCTGCACAACTGTATGTAGAATTCAAAGAGTTTTTCCCTAAAAATGCTGTAGAGTATTTTGTTTCTTACTATGATTACTACCAACCTGAGGCATATATACCATCTAGTGGTGTTTTTATAGAAAAAGACCTTTCTATCAATGAAGATATTGAACGTTTGCGACTTCGTACCTCCTCTGCATTGTTATCAGGTAGAAGAGATGTACTTGTTATCGCTTCTGTTTCTTGTTTGTATGGTATTGGAAATCCAATAGAATTCAAAAAGAATGTGATTTATATAGAAAAAGATCAAATAATTGCCAGAACAAAATTTCTACATTTATTAGTTTCTAGTTTGTACTCTAGAACAGAAACAGAGATAAAAAGTGGAACTTTTAAAGTAAAGGGAGACACAATCACTATCCACCCATCTTATGGTGAATTTGCGTACAGAGTCCTCTTTTTCGGTGATGAAATTGAAGAAATCGAATCATTTGATGTTGAGAACAACACCATTATTGAAACCTTTGAAAACCTAACTATCTATCCAGCCAATTTATTCGTTACATCACCAGATGTTTTACAAAATGCCATTCATCAAATTCAAGAAGACATGGTAAAACAAGTGGATTATTTCAAAGAAATTGGAAAACATCTTGAAGCCAAACGTTTAAAAGAACGTACTGAATTTGACCTAGAAATGATTCGTGAACTAGGATATTGTAGCGGTATTGAAAATTACTCTCGTTATTTAGACGGAAGAGATCCTGGTACACGTCCTTTTTGTTTGTTAGACTATTTTCCTGACGACTATTTAATGGTCATTGATGAAAGTCATGTTACCGTTCCACAAACACATGCTATGTATGGAGGAGATCGCTCTCGTAAAGAAAACTTGGTTGAATTTGGATTTCGATTGCCAGCCGCAATGGACAATCGTCCTTTAAAATTTGAAGAATTTGAAGAAGTTCAGAATCAAGTTTTATATGTAAGTGCAACACCTGCAGATTATGAACTGGAAAAAACAGAAGGTTTATTTATAGAACAAGTAATCAGACCAACAGGACTCTTAGACCCGATTATAGAAGTACGCCCAAGTTTGAATCAAATTGATGATTTAACAGAAGAAATTCAGCAACGAATAGAACTGGATGAACGTATTTTAGTTACCACATTGACCAAAAGAATGGCAGAAGAATTGGCCAAATTTCTAACACGTATTCAAATTCGTTGTCGTTACATTCATTCAGATGTAGATACTTTGGAACGTGTAGAAATTTTACAAGATTTAAGAAAAGGTTTGTTTGATGTATTGATTGGGGTAAACCTACTTCGAGAAGGACTAGATCTTCCCGAAGTTTCTCTTGTAGCTATTTTAGACGCTGACAAAGAAGGTTTTTTACGTTCTCACAGATCTTTGACACAGACCATAGGACGAGCGGCCAGAAATGTGAATGGAAAGGCTATCTTATATGCCGATAAAATTACAAAAAGTATGAATTTAACCATTTCAGAAACTTCTAGGCGAAGAGAAAAACAGATTCAATACAATACGGATAACAATATTACCCCAACACAAATCAAAAAGAAACTGGACAATTCCTTACTACAAAATCAAGGAACTTCCTATTCATCAATGGATGCAAACATTGCCGCAGAAGAAGATTTGACTTACTTAACAAAAACAGAAATTGAAAAAAGAATCCAATCCAAAAGAAAGGACATGGAAAAAGCTGCAAAAAATTTAGATTTCTTGGCGGCGGCAAAACTTCGAGATGAAATTACAACACTGAAAGAAAAACTATAGCCCCGTATTTATACGCTACTAATTATAGTTAGATTAAAATTAACACATTAAAAGGGATTGCAAAAACCTTTTATACAAACTAAATTTGCACCAGCATTTAGAGTATTTGAATTAGTTATGAAAAAGAAATAAATGTAAAAAACGGTACCTTTTAATTGAGGTACCGTTTTTGCTTTTTTAAATGAAGCCTCCACTTCCTTGCGTTTCATTTGCGTCTCTTTGTTTACGCCTTTTTGCTCGATTCTTTCCTCCCCCAAAACGGTACATAAACCCTAAATACGCTGTTCTACTTTCCCAATTAAACTGCCCTTCTTGCTTGATTGGAGATTGAGAATTAAATTTAAACTTCATTCCTTTAAATATATCATTCACATTGAAACTAATTGTCCCTTTACCTTTCAATACATTTAAACTCGCCCCTGTATTAATCATCCACATCGGATCTACTTTGAACTGAATTGACTGTCCTCCCCCCCTATACATTGCAAACAATTGAAAACGTAAGTTTTTAGTTGCTGTAAAACTGTTATTAATTCTAGCATTAAATGCATTGTTAGTAACCTCAAGTAGAGCCCCATCAGAAATACCACTTTCTTTTTGAATGTATAAATCCATGCTTGCATTTATTCTCCACCAATTTTGAAAAGCATGATTGCTTGATAATTCGACCCCGTAACGATTGCTTGCTGTAGAATTTATATACGATAATTCTACTCTATCAACATTTAGTGGGTCTTTATTTAATATTCTTGAAATATTATCATTTACATCTCTAAAAAAGGTTCCAAAGGTTACAGATCCTTTGGCATATTGATGTGTATAATTCAATTCATACGAATTTGTAAATTGTGGATTCAACTTTGGATTTCCTACTGAAGTTATCAAAGGTGTACTCCATTCTCTAATTGGGTTTACCTGCCCTATAGAAGGTCTATCAACTCTACGACTGTAACTCAATTGAAATTGATTTTTCTCACTGCTGCTATAGGTAAAAAAAGCAGAAGGATATATAGAAAATATTTCATCTGTATAAGGAACCGCTTCCGTACCCGAATTGAAATCCCCTGTCACTTTATAGTTTTCTAAACGAGCCCCTAATTGCATGGCCAACTTATCAAATTGTTGATTGTAGTTGATATATGCTGAATAAATTTTCCTATCATAATCAAAAGATGAATTGTCTCTCTTCTTTGTTTTATACCATTGACCATCGTACCAACCAGTACCTGATGGATCCGGTATTCTATTATTGTTATTGTCATAAATAAACTCGTGCTGCCCCGTATTTAAATCATTTGATGTAGAAGTAAAACGAGCTTCCAATCCCAGTTCTATTTTCGAATTCTCTGATATTGGGTTCGTATAATCCAAATTAAACAATCGCGTGTCTCTTTTGTTTCCTACATTATTTGGATAATTATTAATCAAATCATTTGTTCGAATTAACTCCTTAGCAAATAATATTTCTGGGTTTTTATTTGTAGAAATATTTGCTTCCAATTCCAAATTTTCTCCTTCTTTGTCAAATTCCAATGTATAATTAAAATTGTAATCCTGAGATCCATTTTCTTTTGTAGTCAAAGTAGGGCTATTTGTCTCTAAAATTCCATCTTTGGTGATTTTTGTAGAACCCTTTGAAAAATTGTCAGACTCATTAAAAGTTGCATAGAATGAAAATGTATTCTTTTTATCAACATAAACATCTGCACCAATTTTTAACAAATGTGAGGTATTGTCAAAATCAAAAGTAAAATCTTGAACAAGATCGGCATCTATACGAGCTACTTTACCAAAATTATCATTGACACCATCATTGTATCCGTAGTTTGCAAAGAAATTTACTTTACCTGTTTTAAAATTCATATCTATAGATCCATTCAACCTAGTATTTTCTCCTTGAGTAACACCTGTATTTACTGAAGCATTGAAGCCCAAGTTTGAATTTTTATGCAATACAATATTGATAATACCACTCATTCCTTCTGGATTGTATTTTGCAGAAGGATTTGTTATCAACTCTATATTTTTAATTGAGCTAGATGGTATTTGTTTCAATAGTTGCGCTGCATTTACATTTGAAGGCTTCCCGTCAATCAATACTCTTACATTTTCGTTTCCTCTCAAACTAATATTTCCAGTTTGACTATCAACGGAAACTGATTGTACATTATTTAACAATTCAGAAGCTGTAGTACCAGCAGCAGTCAAATCCTTTCCTACATTGATTATTTTTCTATCAATTTTTTGTACTACAGTAGAAGTTTCAGCTACTACCACTACTTCATCTAAAGAAGAAGCTGTTTCTTTTAAATAAATAGTTCCAAAATCGAATCTAGTTTTTGACTTCGAGATTCTTATTTTTTTTACAACTTTTTCATAGCCCATAAAGTTTATCTCGACAGATACAGCTCCTTCATGAATTTTTTTAATTAAAAATCCACCTTGGTCGTCTGTTACCCCACCTGTAATAGCCTCGCCTTTTTCGTTCCTCACAACGATACTTACATACGGTATTGGTTCTTTAGTTGCATTATCTAATACTTTACCAGAAATTATCCCTGTTCTTAATTCCTTTATAGGGTTTGCATATAAAGTTGAATTCAGTGAGAATATAAAACTGCACACTAAAATGATATTTTTCATCTTAAAAAATTTAATAATTGTTGTTACTTTTTATTATAGACTGCAAATATATACAAAATAAATAGTACTATGCAAAACACAGTACTAGTTTTTTGTTTTATTTAACTTATTTCATACATTATGATTGCATCTAAAATAATTCAATTTTTATGCATCAAATTTACATACATAAATCACCTCCCTATAAATAGGGAGATTTATATTACCCTATTAATGGGTATAGGTTTTTATCCGCTATTCAACTAAATTTGTAGCGGTAAAGACTATGAAAAGGTTATTGATTTAACATTTTACTGATACACGAATTAGCTAGCCCCCTCGTAGTTAATTCGTTTTTTTATTCCTACTGTACACACTCAATATACCAATTTAGAATCAAGTGATTCTCCAGCAAGAAAATTACATTTCTCCCAATTTGACATAAAATGTAGCAAAAGTTCTATCCCCCATTACTAGGGAGAAAGAAAAAACCTGTTAAATGGGTATTGTGGCTTAATTCAAATACACATATCTTTGAGTATTCAGAATTGTTAAGGTTGTATAAACGGTTGAACTCTACCCCTATTAAGTAAAATCGTTTATTCTTTTACCAACACTGATTTATAGGTTTTATAAAACGATTGAACTCTACCCCTATTAAGTGCTATCGTAATCATTTAAAATGAATAGAACCAAAAAAAACGGTTAAACTCTCCCTAAAGTTCAACCGTTTTTATTTTTTATAAAAGGTAAAGGCTACAAAGCCTCTCCTAATTCTTTCAATTTCTCAGTATTCTCTGCCAACTTCAATTCTTCAATTATTTTATGAATATCTCCATTTATAATATTTGATAAATCATACATTGTCAAACCTATTCTGTGCTCTGTTACACGTCCTTGTGGATAATTATAGGTCCTAATTTTTGCAGAACGATCACCACTTGCTACCAAAGAATTTCTTTTCAAAGAATCTGCTGCCAGCTTTTTCTCTAATTCCTGCTCATACAAACGAGAACGCAAAACTTTCATTGCTTTGTCTTTGTTTTTGTGCTGTGATTTTTGATCTTGACATTGAGCTACCAATCCAGATGGAATATGCGTCAAACGCACTGCCGAATACGTTGTATTTACCGATTGACCTCCCGGTCCAGAAGAACAGAAATAATCTACTCTAATATCACTTTGTTTCATATCAATATCAAATTCTTCTGCTTCCGGCAATACCATAACGGTTGCAGCTGAAGTATGAACACGACCTTGCGTTTCTGTTTGTGGAACACGTTGTACACGATGTACCCCTGACTCAAATTTCATATCTCCATAAACATCAGGTCCTGTGATACTAAATATAATTTCTTTAAATCCTCCAGAAGTTCCTTCACTAATATCTTCTACCTCGGCTCTCCATCCTCTATCAGAACAGTATTTTGTATACATTCTATACAAGTCCCCTGCAAAAATACTTGCTTCATCTCCACCAGCACCTGCACGAATTTCAACAATTACATTTTTCGCATCTTCTGGATCTTTAGGAATCAACATAAACTTAATTTCTTCCTCAATTTTAGGAATCATTTCGTTCGCTTCATCCAATTCCATTTTAGCCATCTCAACCATCTCAGCATCAGACCCATCTGAAATAATTTCTTTTGCTTCAGCTTTATTGGTCAATAAAATTTCGTATTCTTTAGATTTTGCAACAATTTGCCCTAAATCCTTATATTCCTTATTTAATTTTACATAACGCTTTTGATCCATGATAATATCAGGCTGAATTATCAAATCTGATACTTCATCAAAGCGTTGTTTAAATATTTTTATTTTATCTAACATTTCTTATTTCTTTACTTGGATTGCAAATTTACAATTTTTATCCGGTTATTTTAAGTACCAAAAAGACCAGCATATTAGCTGGCCTTATGGATTGTATTTTATGTATTGCTAATAAATGAATGTCCCGAATTCACTTTCGATTGTCAACTTATTACTTTCAGCAGCCTCTACTCTACCAACAATTTTTGCATCTACGTTGTACCCTTTTGAAATTGCAATGATAGCATCCGCTAACTCTTCAGGTACATAAATTTCCATTCGATGTCCCATATTAAATACCTGATACATTTCTTTCCAATCCGTACCAGACTGCTCTTGAATCAATTTAAATAAAGGCGGCACATCAAATAAATTATCTTTAATTACATGTAATTTTTTTACAAAATGTAAAATTTTAGTTTGGGCTCCACCACTACAGTGTACCATTCCATGAATTTTATCAGCAGAATACTTATTTAAAATTTCTTTAATTATTGGCGCATAAGTTCTTGTTGGTGACAATACCAACTTCCCTGCATCTATCGGAGAGTTTTCAACAGCATCTGTTAATTTCACTTTTCCTGAATATACCAAATCTTCTGGAACAGCCGCATCAAAACTTTCTGGGTATTTTTTTGCTAAGTATGTATCAAATACATCATGTCTTGCCGAAGTAAGTCCGTTACTTCCCATTCCTCCATTGTAAGATTTTTCATAAGTCGCTTGTCCAAAAGATTCCAAACCAACAATTACATCTCCAGGTTTTATATTCGCATTGTTTACAACATCCGTTCTTTTCATTCGAGCTGTTACTGTAGAATCTACAATAATGGTACGTACCAAATCTCCTACATCAGCAGTTTCACCACCTGTAGAATGAATTTCTACTCCAAATCCTTTCAAATCAACCAACAATTCTTCTGTTCCGTTAATTATTGCTGAAAGTACTTCACCTGGAATTAAATTTTTATTTCTTCCAATAGTAGAAGACAACATGATATTATCTGTAGCTCCAACGCACAACAAATCGTCAATATTCATAATCAAAGCGTCTTGAGCAATACCTTTCCAAACAGAAATATCTCCTGTTTCTTTCCAGTACATATATGCCAAAGACGATTTTGTACCTGCACCATCAGCGTGCATAATCAAACAATAATCTTCATCACCCGTCAAGTAATCAGGAACAATTTTACAAAATGCTTGTGGAAACAATCCTTTGTCAACATTCTTAATTGCATTGTGAACATCTTCCTTGGAAGCTGATACTCCTCTTTGACTATATCGTTTACTAACTTCTGAACTCATCTGTTGTATTTGAATTTGAAAGATGCAAAGTTACTTATTTGAAATGAATTTTATATAAAATACGAAGTCGAATTTCAGAAAGACTAGCAAGTTAGTTTAAGAAAATATCACAAGAATTAGAAAAAATTCATCAAACCTTATAGAAACTCAAAGGAAAAGCAATCTTATCGAATAAAACTTTAAAAATATCTCGATATTCTTTTAAATTTCATTCTTCAAATCTCACCTTTCCTTTGAATTCTGTAAATTAAATCTTAGGTCGAACACAGGTTTATAGTTACTTGAGTATTTAATAATAAAGGAATCTTTAAAATAGCGTATTCAAAATTAAGAGGTTCAAAAATTAAGTATTTATGAAAAACAACAAAAACTACGTATTTCTACGTAATTAATCGTTCTAAATATTAAAATAAATACTATATTTGTCGAGAATTTTTGAAAAGAATCATTAAACAACATATATATCAATTATGGCTAAAATAAAATTAGAGTACATCTGGTTAGACGGACATAAACCAACTCAAAATTTAAGAAGTAAAACTAAAGTTGAAATTCATGAAGATTTCCAAGGAACTTTAGAAGAAATTGGAAACTGGTCATTTGACGGTTCTTCTACAGAACAAGCTTCCGGTGGAGCTTCTGACTGTTTGTTAGTACCTGTCTCTATATACCCAGATCCAGCTCGTGAAAACGGATGGTTGGTAATGACGGAAGTTATGAATGCTGATGGAACTCCACATGCATCTAACGGAAGAGCTACTATTGATGATGATGACAATGATTTCTGGTTTGGATTTGAGCAAGAATACTTCATTATGGACAGAGCAACTCAATTGCCTTTAGGCTTCCCTATTGGAGGTTACCCTGGACCACAAGGATTGTACTACTGTTCTGTTGGTGGAAAAAATACTTTTGGACGTGATTTCGTTGAAGAGCATGCTGATCTATGTATTGATGCTGGATTGAACTTTGAAGGAATCAACCAAGAGGTTGCATCTGGACAATGGGAATATCAATTATTTGCTCAAGGAGCTAAAAAAGCAGGTGATGAAATTTGGATCTCTAGATATTTATTAGATCGTTTGACTGAAAAATTCGGATGGTACATTGATTACCACCCAAAACCAATTAAAGGAGACTGGAATGGTTCTGGAATGCATGCAAACTTCTCTAACGAAGTATTAAGAACATGTGGTTCTCAAGAAACTTACGAAGCAATTTGTGAAGCTTTTAGACCTGTAACAAAAGAACATATTGATGTTTATGGAGCTTACAACGATGAGCGTTTGACTGGACTGCATGAAACTGCTTCGATTACTGATTTCTCTTATGGAATTTCTGACCGTGGAGCTTCAATAAGAATCCCGTTGATTACTGTTGAGAAAGGATGGAAAGGATGGTTAGAAGACCGTCGTCCAGCTTCAAATGGTGATCCATATAAAATTGCAGCTAGAATTATCAAAACTGTAAAACCTGTTTCTGACAAATACAAATAGTCACAAACAACTTTATATACAAAGCGTCTAAGAACAATCTTAGACGCTTTTTTTATTTCTATATATATCAAATAAACATCAAAACCATAGGGCAAATAATCTGAATTGTTTTTTACTTAGATAACGAATAAAATACAATCATAGCCGTTCGTACTGAGCTTACCGGAGTGTAGCTACGGTTTCTATTTTATTAAGAAATATAAATCAAAAAGCAGCGAATTATATACGTTACTTTCATATTTAATTGGTATTGCACCCTTGACTATATCTAGACATTCGTAAATAACTAGCTTATCCTTTCTCAATTTAGAGCATTTATTTCTTAAGACAAGAAAAGTACCATTCCTTTTTAAATCTTATTATTTTTAATAACTTTATAAACTTATTAAATCATATTAAAAAAACATCATCCCCAATACAAAAAAAAATGCGTTCCAACACCATTAAAAACTTATTTGAAGACTCTCACCAACTTACAAAACCAGCTCAAGCCCTTCAGCTTATCTCCGAAGAAGACATTCTTGAAATTCATTTACTAATTAAAGAAGTCATACAAGATTTTTTAGCAAAAGACAATTTACACATTGGGCTTAAAACCTATATAAACCAAGAGCTTCGAAATGATATAACCGACCGTATGGTAAAATATCCTCCTTCAACAGAGGAATCCTTAGAAAATTGGTCTCAACAAATATTTGGAAATGAAAAATTTGGAATGATATTAAATTCCTTAGAAACGTATAACAATCAATTCTCAGAAAAGGTGGCTACAATTATAAGTCCATTATTACAACTTGCAGGACTGCCTTTAGGAGGACTATCATTCTTGTTCTTTATGGGAAACTATGGATTTACTCCATTTGGAGTTCATAAAGAATCTACAGGAGAAGAAGGTTTTCTCTTTCATTTAGGGCCTGGAAATAAACAATTCTATACGTGGGACGATTCTAAATACAACTCCATAGAGCACAATAAAACAGTATTTCATAATTTTCATGAAATGTTACCTTTTGCCAAATCTTATGAATTAAGCCCTGGCGATGCTATGTTCATTCCTCATCAAGTTTACCACATTGCCAATACTTCTGAGTTTTCTCTTAGTTTTGTTATAGACTACATTAACCCTCCCACTGATCGATTCGAAAATCAATTGATGCAAATGGCAGGGCAAGAAGAAATTTGGTCACAAAACACCTACCAACAGCCTATCAAAATCGATCCTAGCCAAACAAATTCCCTTTCTGTATTAAATTACGATTCACTTCAGAAAAAAATAGCACTTACGCTACATAGAAAAACACTGTTATTGAAGAGCAATGCCGGAATTTTGAAAAAATCTAAAAAAACAAGCCATTCGGTTGACTTAAATGGACAATTCACAATAAAAAGCAAACCCATTTTCCCAATTTATCTTGAAGAATTACCAAATAACAAAATATTAATTTTTGCACGGGGTCATAGAATTGTAAAAAAACAACATTCAAAACTACGTGGATTGATCCACTTACTCAATAAAGGAGAACTATTGACATTCGAAACTTTGACCACCGCATTAATTCCCAAATGGGATTTGATAGAAATCTACAGCCTAATGAATGACTTGTCGCAAGTTGACGCAATAACAATAACCAGCACAAATTGAAAAAAAACATCCGTATCACAGAAATTTCAGCCAAAGAAACATACAGCTTAAGGCAACGTGTAATGTGGCCAAACAAGTCCTTAGATTTTATCAAATTAGAAAATGACAACAAAGGAATTCATTTTGCTTTATGGAAAGATGCAACAATTGTATCTGTTATTTCATTGTTTATAGAAGGGGACAGAGCACAATTTAGAAAATTTGCTACCGATACATCCGAGCAAGGAAATGGTTATGGAAGCTTACTTCTTACATACCTAATAAACTTTGTTATCACCAAAAACGTCCTTACTTTATGGTGTAACGCGAGAGAAGATAAAACCTTTTTTTACAAAAGATTCGGTATGATTCAAACCCCCTACACATTTCTAAAAGAAGGTATTAAGTATTTTATAATGGAAAAAATTATTCTTCTTAAAAAATGAATTTCATTTTATATTCAAGTTGCTATCCTATTCTTAATTTTTTGAACATTACTGCATAAAAAATAAATTCCTGATACATTATTCCTTCTTTAAACTGCACTTATATATGAATGCTATAAAACTCCCTTTTCTTTTTGATACAAAGCAAATCAAACATGAAATTTCTCAATTTGCAAAAGAAGACTATTATGATATCTACAACCCTTCTGTATCCTTAAATACCTTGTGGTCAAAACATTTTATTGAACCTATTAATGACGCTAATGGTTTGCCTGTCTTTTTGCCAAATGAATCCTTAAAGAAATGTCCTTATTTGTTATCGATACTAAACACTTTTCAATGTAAAAAAGAAACCTTTAGAATTCATACTTTAGATGCAGGAGCTAGTATAAAACCTCATAGAGATATTGGGTACAACCTTAAAAATGGCAAAATTAGAATTCACATTCCGGTACGAACAAATGAAGAAGTACAACTCATTATCGAAAATGAAACGATCCAAATGAAAGAAGGCGAATGCTGGTACTGTAATTTCCATACCACGCATGAGGTACATAATAAAAGTAACAATCCAAGAACCCATTTAATTATTGACTGCATCGTCAACCCATGGCTTGAGGCTCTCTTAAATAAATCAGCTTACTAAAAAAGTTTCAAATCATTTCCAAAAACACTCTTAACTTAACATTTGATATATAAAGACAACATAAAAAACAAGTAAAAGAACTCCTTCTTTTTTTCCTAATTTCATTTTTGAAAAGACAAAACTCAAAGGCAAGAGTAACAGTGCTACTCCCAACATCCAATAAACATCCTTATAAATCAGCCCCATATCTTCAACATGAATAGGCGTAATTATAGAAGTAAGCCCTAAAACAGCCAAAATATTAAACACATTTGAACCTATTAAATTCCCAATAGAAATGGCTTTTTCTTTCTTTATAACTGCAATTATAGATGCCGATAACTCTGGAATACTTGTTCCTACAGAAACAATTGTAATTCCAATAACTCTTTCACTTACATTGAATTTTTTAGCCAAACCAACCGCTCCGTCAATCAACAATTCAGACCCTGCCCACAATGCAACTCCACCAATAGCAAAAAAAAGTATTCCTTTATACAAAGGCAATTCTTCATCTTCCTCGGGCATCTCATCAACTACAGCTGATTTTTGAAATTTTAATAAATAAATCAAAAAAGCAACCAAGAGTAAAAATAGTATCCACCCTTCATACGATTCCAAAACACCATCAAAAACAATAAAAACATACAACAATATGGAAGACAGTAGCATAATTGGCCAATCCGTTTTATAAAAACTTTTCTCTAAGCTTATTGTTGACAGCATCACAGTAACCCCTAAAACCAAACCTAAGTTGGCAATATTAGAACCAATAACATTTCCCAAAGCCAAATCTGAATGCCCTTGAAGTGCTGATTTTAAACTTACTATCAATTCTGGTGCTGAAGTAGCAAAAGAAACAACAGTCATTCCAATTACAATTTTAGGAATTTGCAATTTTAAAGAAAAACCAACTGCTGATTTCAATAACCAATTGCCCCCTAAAATCAATAGAACCAATCCCAATACGATATATACTAAATTCATTTTTTTTTGATTATTTAACGAGGCAAATATACCTATTATTAAAGGTCGCCAAAATCTATTTTAAATACTTTTTCACAATTCCATAATAATTAGTATCTTTAGTTAGAATCATTACTATAGAACTATGAAAAAACAATTGTTTAAAACAATTGCCAAATTCAACAAATTGGTTATTCCTTCTTTTGGGAAAAATCAATTAGACATGAGCAAAGCAAAAAAATGGCAACTTGCCATCATAGGCTGGAGAGCTTTCATTACAAAAAACGCATTAGACTAATTTAAATTATTTAACTATGACTGATTATCCTTTTCACGTTTGCTTATACACAGGATCCTTTATTGAGATACAAAGATTGCAATTAGATCTTAATGATGCAGAAATTCCATTTCTAGTAAAAAATAATAATGAATCTGCAAAAGTTGCTGGAT
>Ga0105356_10002075_pt1 | contig 20059 bp, 14 predicted proteins | sample GOMGulsemesocosm_3_FD_83502 | JGI IMG/M metagenome (GOLD analysis project Ga0105356, IMG submission 83502) | Methane-oxidizing microbial communities from mesocosms in the Gulf of Mexico - GOM9D Gulf of Mexico | ecosystem: Environmental > Aquatic > Marine > Cold seeps | place: Gulf of Mexico... | reverse complement strand
GTTCGCGTAAATATCAAAGAGCCAGAGATAGCTTCTCATTTTAGAGCTCGTACATAAGTATGCATTAATTTCTTTGTCTTAACGTTTTTGTTGTTGACAGGAGGGAGTCCACATAAGTTGGCTCTATCAATGACGCTTCCGGTGGTATTGATAGCCAATTATATAATATCAACCTTGATGATATAGAAAGTTCAGCTCAGCCATTATTACCTGATACCATAATTCGTTATACACAAAAAACAATGAAAACCTTAATTATTGATAACCCTAGCGAAGATTCTCGCTTTATTAATAACAGTTATTTACGAAGCCATAAGCCAAAATCGGTTTTATGTTTACCTATTACTGGCCAAGGCCGATTAATTGCAATCGTTTATTTGGAAAACAATTTAATAGAGTATGCATTTACCAAAAAGCATAAAGATACTGCCGAGCTTATATCAGCACAAGCTGCGGTTTCATTAATTAATGCCAGACATTATGAAACGCTGGAAAATAAGGTAGCTCAGCGCACAGAAGAGTTACAAATGTTAGCTACAAAAGATGGCCTGACTGGGATATTTAATCGTCGTGAATTTGATACCACTTTAGACAAAGAATGGAGCCGTGCATCCAGAGAATTTGGTTCATTATCCTTAATGATGATAGATATAGATCACTTTAAAGCCTATAACGATAATTTTGGTCATCCCGAAGGCGATGCCTGTATAAAGATAATTGCTCAAGCATTAAGTTCTGTTGTCGCGCGTAAAAATGATTTTGTCGCTCGATATGGTGGTGAAGAGTTTGTTATCTTAATGACTACATCAGATCAAAGCGAAGTTGAAAGCCTTGCTCAACGCTGTATGAAAAAGATTAGGCAATTAGCCATTCCTCATCAATTTTCAAGTACTGCTGACCATGTCACCATCAGTATTGGTATCGCAACAGTCGATGTTTTACCTAGTGCTCATCCAGGTACACTAATAAAAAATGCCGATTCAGCCTTATATCAATCAAAAGAAAAGGGTCGTAACCAGTATAGTTACTCTTCGGTACCATCACTGCTCGTTTAAACGGGCTTTAGTGACTCCTAGGAAGTAGATATATTGCTTTACCACCTAAAAGGAATTTCTACTCGCTAACAACTAAGCTCCCCTGTTAGTTAAAAAATAACAGGGGAGCTTTTAAATACTTATATTAGTACCCTATTTTAGATACTAGTACTATTTGGCATCATAGAAGGTAATTGGAAAGTATAAGGCATAGCTCGTGTCTTATTGCGTTTGCAAATTTCTATCTCAATACCAGCTAAATCACACTGAAAATCACCTACTGCCTCGGCAACGTTTACATCCTTGAAATATGAAATTCGAGGATCTTCATTATATTTGCCAAATACATCATATTGTACCCCACTTAATAAATACTCAAATGTTAAGGTATATAAAGCGATATCAAGAGGCGGACACCAAGTCAATAAGTCATCTGGTGTCTTCAATTCAGTATCTTTACCTGGAGGCGCTTGATATAAACAGCCTGTAACACTTGGTGCAAAAGACATTAAAGGGTACTGGGCATAATTTACTGCAGCATGTTGAGGTCCAGCAATATAAATAATATGTGAAACCAGCTCAACTAAGTAGTCGAAACTATCAATTTTGTAAGGCTGCTTACTATCTCCTGTCGCAGTTAAACCATCCAAACCTTTAAAGTTGGCCAGTTTAGGAGAAACTAATGCTGAAATAAAGCCTTGTAACTCGCTATCATTAGCAACCACACTATCATCGTTCTTATAATATACCGTCAAATACTCAGTAACAAACTTCTTAATCGCTTGCCATAATAATAAGGTATCATCACGAAATTCAAAGCCAGGTAAGCTATGTTCATCAACACCACGGTCTTTAAATAACTGCTCAGGGCTTTGTCCATCCCATTGCCAAGCTTCTCTTGCTTCAGCAATCATCGCAAAAGAGGACTCTGGCGTTATACCAACATTACAAGCCGTAACCCCACCAGGAATAATTAAACTATGTAATGCATCGTTATTAATATTAAGGGTGAAACGGAAGTGTGGTGTCAATAACGTTAATAGCGGATGCTGCTCAGATAACTCCCGATGCGCAGCAATAATAATAGTATCCATAATCAAGTGACAGGCACCAAGGTGCGCAACATTTTCATGTTGAATGGCACTACAAATATTGACTATTTGCTTGGCGACCTGCCATTTCAGTCCATTAATGTCATTAGCATCGCCACTATCATTAGGGGTAAAAATGGGGGTGTTAATAGGATCATGCTTTTGATCTAATTGAATAGCAATTGGTCGCATAAAACCGTTAGTTTCAGGATAACCCTCAGCGCGAGTATTACTCCAATAAAAAACAGCAATAGGCGCGGTCACATAGCGCTGTTTACCATGTAATATATTACTTTGCTTGCCAATCAACATGGTGTAGTCACACACATATAATCTTTTTTCTGCAACGGCGGTTGCTAAAGTAATACTATTATCAGCCAAAACAGACTGCAAAATTTGGTCCGTAAGTGGCATTTTCTCAAGTAATGTCGATAATACAATAGCACTTTTAGCCTGATGATTATCTGCACGTACCGCTAATAAATTTGTGGTATTAAAACCAGCGGTCTGTAAATAGCCAAAAAACCAATCTTGTTGGTAGGGCTCTTTATCACTTTCCATCCAAGGCTTATTTTTGATAGAAACCGTTAATGGTGGAGTATCAAAATCTTGGTAAAGATTGCGATAATCCTCAATAGCAGTGCCTTCAAGGTGATCACGTTTTCCGCTATTATTTAACAACTCATACAAAGTCGACTTTAACAAAGCCGTTGGCCCTTCAGATTTGACCTGCTCTATAACATCCTTTATGCCTTTTACCATGTTTATCAAATCTTTAGGTATGTTCACTGCACCTTCTATGGCAACAGGCAATTTACTCAGACTATGCATGAAATTTTTTAAGTTCTTACTATCTTGCTCAGGATGAAAGATGCTCATCTCTTTTTCTAACTTAGTATAACTCTCCTGTATCTCTGCAAAAATATCACTATCAACATCACCAATGAGTTCTTTTTCAAGCAGTTGCAGCACATTACTTTTGAAATTTTCTGTTAGTCGTAAGACAACCTTCAATACACCCTCTGTATATTTTAGTGAAAACTCTTCACCTTTAGGTACATCAGCAGACAGCGGCACGCCTTCTAAATATGATGTCATATAATTGTATTTAGTTCGTGCGATAGATAGTTGAAATTCGCGTTGTTCTTTTCCCTCAAGTGAATCATGTTGAGGAAGGCTAGGTATTGTTATATTCGACATTGTGCATCCTTTTTTTATTTTTATTTTTATTTTTATTTTTAGTTTTATATCTATTTTATTGATGGTTTTGGTTTTGGTTTTGGTTTTGGTTTTGGTTTTGGTTTTGAGTAAGTACAGAACGGTACATCTGTGTAACATACATTATTTTTTAGAAATAATGTATGTTACACAGGTCAATATAGCTGGGGGATATTAACCGCTAAATTGATAAATATATTTAAGACAGATAGAACTAATCTAGCTCAGCAGCATATGCTCTTGCTTTAGCTAAATCTTCAGGGGTATCAACACCTTCAACAGGAACATGGCTATTTGCTACCGCAACATGAATTTTTTCACCTTGGTATAAAACTCGGAGTTGTTCTAACGCTTCAACTTGCTCTAACTCACTGGTCGGCCAATTAACATAATCTTTAATAAAGCCTGCCCGGTAAGCGTAAATACCAACATGTCTTAAGTAAAAGTCGCCGATAGCTTTGATATTTTCTTCCGTACTTGCATTGGCATTTAAAAAACGTTCTCTATCGTAAGGGATAGTTGCACGCGAAAAATATAAGGCATAACCATCTTTATCTAATAGCACTTTAACGGCATTAGGGTTAAAAGCTTCATCAACTGAATTGATCTTAATAGCTAAGGTCGACATGCGAGCTTCATATCGACTTTGCTGTTGGTGAGCTAAGTTATAAGCTACTTGGGCAATATTTTCTGGTGGGATAAAAGGCTCATCACCCTGTACATTAACTATTATTCCATCATCACTAAATTGATATTGCTGCATTACTTCAGCAAGACGCTCAGTCCCCGACTGATGATCCGAACGCGTTTTACAAACTTCACCACCAAAGCCTTTCACAACAACTGCTACTTCATCATTATCCGTGGCAACAATAACTTTGCAAGCACCACTTAGCTGTGCTTTTTCAACAACCCATTGGATCATTGGCTTACCGTTAATATCGGCTAATACTTTACCCGGTAAACGTGAAGACTGGTATCTAGCAGGAATAACAACAATGAAATCAGCACCGGCAGGTGCTAAATCATTACTAGAGCTATTACTTGCTGAGCTGGCACTATCAGACATATTGCTTCACCCTACTCTGCTGATTGGCTGGATTTAATTTCGCGCGCTTCGCCTTCAAGTAACACTGGAATATCTTTTTCAATGCGGTAGGCGAGTCGATCAAAATGACAAATTAACTCTTTTGCTTCTTTGTTATAATCTAACTTACCTTTACATACTGGGCAGGCAAGAATTTCCATTAATTTTGTATCAAAAGCCATAATCGTTTCTCTATTTTATTTATGAACGCCACTTAAGGTAGCAGCGGTAATTTTATCTCGCAATACTTGCTGCTCTGCTTGAGTAAATATTGCATTAACAGGTAAGTACCACCAATTAGATTTGCAAAAGTCACGGCATTTAACCGCGTCTTTTTCTGTCATTAATAGCGGTATATTATCATCAAAGCTATCAAAGTCACCAAGAGCAAAGCTGTGATGATCAACAAAACTTTGCTTATTCTCAATAACAAAACTATGTTTTTCTAAAGTATCAAAAAATCGTTGTGGTGCGCCAATGCCAGCAACAGCATTTACACTGGCATGTGACTCAATAAAATCACCGACGTTGATCCGCTCACCAGTTTGTAAATGACACAGCTCAGTTGCTGCCAATGTCATTTGTAGCGATGGAGTGAATTTCTTTGCTCTACTGTCTGTTTCACCATTATAAATAACTAAATCACTTTTTGGTAAACGCCATTGTCCTTCTCGCAATGGGCCTGCAGGCAATAATAAGCCATTGCCAAATAATCGTTTGCCATCAACAATGATTAATTCGACATCTCGTCCTAGTCGATAATGCTGTAAACCATCATCGCTAATAATGATATCGCAGCCTTGAGTGATAAGTAGCTGTGCACTAGCAATACGATCACTTCCCACGGCAACAGGTACCTGACAACGCTGCTGAATTAGCATTGGTTCATCGCCTGCTTCTAAAGGTGTTGATTTCTCAGTAACTAAATAGGGGTAATGTGGTGCTTGTCCTCCATAGCCACGAGAGATCACTCCTGGAGTTAAACCCAAAGATCTACTTAGTTCAACCAAGTAAATCACAACTGGGGTTTTACCATTACCACCAACACCAATATTACCAACAACAATAACTGGCTTGGTCAGAGACTGTGACTTAGATATTCCAACTTTAAACCCCAGACGTCTAAGCGTACTAAGTAACCAAAAAACAAAGGTTAGTGGTAATAACAAAGGTACAAACAACCACTTAGCACGATGGCTATTAAACCAAACCTTTTCAATTAGGCGCATTACCAGCTATCCTTATTCAAATTGAAAACTATGTAGCTGAGCATAAGCACCTTGCTTGGCAAGTAAAGTCTGATGATCACCTTGTTCAACAATCTTTCCTTGCTCCATAACAATAATTTTGTCGGCACTTTCAATAGTAGATAAGCGATGGGCAATAACTATGGACGTTCGATTTTGCTGTAACGTTTGTAGGGCATCTTGAATGTGGCGCTCTGACTCGGTATCTAAAGCGCTGGTGGCTTCATCTAAAATTAAGAAGGGGGAATCACACAACAAAGCTCTAGCAATGGCTACTCGTTGTCTTTGCCCTCCGGAAAGTAAAGCGCCATTTTCACCTATATTCGTTTCAAGGCCATGCTCCATTTGCTTGGCAAACTCCATCACATGAGCACTTTTTGCTGCTGCAATAATTTGGGCTTCACTTGCCTCAGGGTTACCATAAGCAATATTATTAGCTAAGGTATCATTAAATAAGACAACCTGCTGAGAAACATAAGAAAACTGCCTACGTAAATCTTTTAACTTAAATTTTTCAATATTAGTATCATCAATTAAAATCTCACCACTTGTCGCATCATAAAAACGTAGTAACAAAGAACTGGCCGTTGACTTGCCACTGCCTGAGCGCCCCACTAATGCTAAAGTTTCACCTGGAGCCAAATCAAAAGTAAGATCATTTAAGGCAAGTTTAACTTCTTGCTCTTTTTCATTTTTACTCTTGGATTTACTACTGTCATAGGCAAAATTTACATGGTTAAAAGACAAAGTGCCAGATGCCTTATCGAGAGACTTATCACCAGTATCCTTTTCTTTTTCATGATCGAGTATCGAAAATATACTGACACAAGCAGCCATACCTTGTTGGAACTCAGCATTAACATTAGTAAGCATTTTTAAAGGTCTAAGCAGCATCGTCATGTAAGCTATAACACTAGTAAAGGTACCTGGTGTTATGCTTTCACTTAATGTTTCAGACGTTATGGCATAAAAAACAAAAGCTAAAGCAAAAGAAGCGATAACCTGAATAATAGGCACACTTGCTGATTTTGTTGCCATCAATTTCATACGCTGTTGGCGGTTATGTTTATTAATTTTGCTAAAGCGGTCAAATTCACGTTGCTGACCACCAAAAGTTAACACTACCTTGTGACCATTAAAGGTTTGTTCAGCCGCTGTGGTTACTTCCCCCATAGCACCTTGAATATTTTTACTTACCTTACGAAAGCGTTTAGAAACAACACTAACAATAACCGCAATAGCAGGAGTAATAAGTAAGAATATTAATGATAATTGCCAACTCATATAAAACATCAAACCCAATAAACCAAGAACAAAGGCGCTTTGCTGCACTATTGTTAAGATAGATTTACTAACCGAATTTAATACTTGCTCGGTATCAAAAGTTATTTTAGAGATAAGCGCGCCCGTTGACTGTTTATCATGAAACGCTACAGGCATGGCCATGATATGTTCAAATAGCTTTTGCCTTAAGTCAGCAACAACATTATTACCCACCCAAGCAAGACAATAATTAGCAACAAAATGAGCTATTCCACGGACCATAAAAGCGCAAACAATAAATAAAGGTGCCCACTTCATAAAATTATCATTTCCACCAGCAAGACCTTCATCGATCAAAGGCTGTAGTTTTGATAAAAAATAAACATCAATTGACGCATAGCCCAGCATACCAATAATAGCGGCAACAAAGCCTAACTTGTAGGGTTTAGCGTAACTAACTAACCGTTTAAAGTTTTGCCATGCCGTTGCCTTACTTGAGTTAATATGAGTTGAATTAATTGGAGAAAGAGAGGCGCTTTTTTTTGCAGATGATGCCATTAGTTTTGATTACTCGTGTACTTTAATTGTCTAAAGAAAAATTGATAAAACCATTTGCTTTTATCATGCATACATTACGAAATAACATTTTAGCGTGAATCACTGTGACAACCAACAAAAACAATAACGAGAACAATAACAAAGTTGGCTTATATGGAATTAACCTCAACCCTAGATGATGAGTCATTAGTCTTCATGTAGAAAAATTATTTAAGTTGTAAAGGCGATTGACAAGATTAAGTAGCAATATGCATTCTTAATCTTGTAATTTATTTACCAAAGCAAATCGTTTATGAATAACGTGTTATTGAACAAGTGCTGTTTACTCTGCATGCTGTTTAGTTACTACAATAGATATTAGCGTTCTAAAACAATTAATGACTAAACCAAAATGGTCTAAAATCTTCAACGTAATTTTTAACCTCTGCCCCATGTTCATCAAAACTGACATCAATCTGTCCCAATTTCGCATTATTTAAAAATTGGATATTACTATCCAAATAACGTTGCCTAACTGCTGCAACCGGCATATACCAACGATTTAAATAACCAGCACTAACTAAAGCAACTTCAGGCGACAGCTGATTAAGAAACTTTTGGCTTGATGAGGTTTTAGAGCCGTGATGCGGCACTTGCAATATATCAACACTGAGCTGAGGATATAGCTTCAATAATTGCAGCTCTACCTTCGATGAAATATCACCGGTAAGAAGCAATTTATTTAAATATTGATCACTAATTAAAATCACACAAGAGTCATCATTGGTTTGCTTGCCTCTGTTATATGTATTATCAGTGAGATCTGTAGCTAAAGGCCATAAGATATCAAACGTTAAGCCTTGCCAGATAAAACTTTGATCAGGCTGACAACCTGTTAAAGGGATATTATTGATGGCACCATCATTACGTTCATAATTGATGATAGTAGCATCATTACTAATTACTTCATCAATAGGTACCTTGGCTATTAAATGCTTTATACCTCCGGCATGATCGTTATCACTATGACTAAGTATCACCTTGTCTATCTTGTCGATGCCTAAATGTTGTAAGTAAGGAGTTATGACTGCGTCGCTAATAGTAAAGCCACTTGGATAAGCTGCGCCAGTATCGTATAAAATGGCGTGTTCATTTCGTTTTATTAACACCGATAACCCTTGGCCTACATCAAAGAAAACGGCTTGCCATGGCATAAAGGCTCTATTTACCTGCTCTTCATAGTCTTTCGATTGCAGCCCTTTTTCTACGATCAGGTATGAAGTAGTAATAAAGGTATGACTTAACAAACCATAACTGATGAAAATATGAATTAAAAAACCTAAGGTTAGTGCCGAGGCTAATAATCCCAAAAGCACTTGTTTAATTCGTTTTGAGTAATACAAAGGTACAAGATATATCAGCACAAAAACTACTATTCCAGCTATAACAATCAACTTTTGCTGTACTAATGGCAATAAGATAATTGCATATGACTGCTTACTTAATAGTTCTAAGTAATGCCAAAGCCAAGTTATCGATTGCAATGACAACATCATCAGCCATTGTGATAATTGCTCATTTAGCGGCATAAGTATAACCGAGAGCAACGCACTCGGTATGCTAAAAACACTCATCCAGGGCACAGCAATGATATTCGCCAATAAACCCACCAGTGATATTTGTTGAAAAAATAATGCCGTTACTGGTAATAACATAACAGTAAGTGAGATTTGAATTATGAATAAACCTTTAATGAAGCACCAAGCTGCAGGCCCTTTATTTAGCCAGAATTTAAATCGCCATAGTGTTATAAATATTATAATGACGGCATAAAAAGATAACCAAAAACTTGGGGTTAATAAGCTAAACGGACTGACTATCAAAATAATAAAAAGTGTTAATAAAATTAATCGCTTTGATGTTAATTTAATGCCTACTAACCTACTTAGCCAATAAATATTTAACATCACCAGGGCACGCTGTGTAGGCAAAGAGAAACCGGCTAAGTAAGCATACATACTAGCCATTAATATACTAACGGCGATAGCAAGGTAATGACTATTAATTAACTGCCAGTTTGCACTTTTTATCGGTAGGTATTTAATAACCTGCATTACCAATAAATAGGTAAAACCTGCGAGTAGTCCAACATGTAAACCAGATATAGCAATAAGATGACTGGTACCTGTTGATTGTAGAACTCTCCATATTCCTGGCTCGAGTAAGCTACGGTCGCCGAAAGACAGAGCAAATAAAATAGCTGTGAGGTCATGCTCAGGTGCTAGACGCTGATATTGTTTAAACAGTTGTTGTCTAAACGTAGTATTTGCCGAGATGACTTGGTTCTTTACAGAATTTTTTAAGCGGTTTAACTCATGATCCTTTTTTAAAACTTGGCTTTTAACCTTCTTTAAGTTCAGTACATATCCGCTTGCAGAGATATTATTTGCTTTAAGCCAGCTCAAATAGTTAAAGCTACCTATATTACTCAAACCATGTGCAGGTTTTAGCTTTACCTTGAGTAATAACTGCTGCCCTTGAGCTACATCCAATGTTGGTTTTTTCCAACTAAGTCTAATGATGATAGGCGATAAAAGCTGTTGTTGACCTATTTTATCAACCGTAAAATTAAAGCGTTTTGTCGATACAGTTTGTGTTTTTTTACCCTCTTTTTTATCCAGGCTAGTCACAGGCTTACTTTGTATACTCAACACTCGCCCTTCAACCATAAGAGCTTGCTTACTCAGCATTAATTGAAGTAAATTGTCAGGCAACTTTTGATGATAAAAATGAGCATGTGTTAACAGCCAGCATGCACCAAACCATAATCCAGAGCTTAAACGGAGGTTTTTATGACAAAAAAAGCCAATAGCGAGACAAAGAAGTAAAAATAGCTGAAAAACAGCTGGTACTTCCGGCAAAAATAGGGACAATATAGCACCGAGAAAAAATGTCAGTAACCACCAATCCATAGTGATAGTAAATCCTATTATAATTTACGGTTAATCTTTAAAACTTAAACCTTAAAGCTTACACCTTACTGGCATTAGCAGCTGTTATACTTAACAAGTAAATACATTACACACTAAAATTTGTTCAAGGGACCTGTAGAAGTATATGCCCAAAAAAACGATTAAACGTATGATGCCAGATCATCAAACGATAAAAGAAAATAAATACCTAAAGATTTTTGGTAACTTACTGCACAATGGCAATCTATGGCACCTTAATCGCCATTCTGTTGCTAAAGCATTCGCTGTTGGTTTATTTTTTGCTTTTATGCCCGTTCCATTTCAAATGGTATTAGCGGCAGGTACTGCCATTATATTTCATGCAAATTTACCTTTATCCATCGCTTTAGTATGGCTGACAAATCCATTAACCATGCCGTTTATTTTTTATGCTTGTTATTTGGTGGGAACTTGGGTTTTAGCGGTACCTGAGAAAAACTTTGATTTTCAAGCGAGTTGGCAGTGGGTTATTGACAGCTTATCCACCATAGGACCAGCATTTTTAGTGGGTTGTGGTGTACTCGCCGTAACCTTTTCAATATTAGGCTATTTTGCCATTCAGACATTATGGCGCTACCAAACCATAAAAGCTTGGAAAAGCCGCCCACACCGTTAACCGTGTATTTTTGCATAAAAATGCCAGCTAGGTGCTGGCATTTTTATTTTCTGTCAATTATAAACTCTGAAGTTTTAAGTCGCTTCATTCAGCTGAAAACAAATCAGCTATGTTCAGGCTCTTTTGTAATACCAAAATGTTGATAGGCTCTATCAGTTGCTATCCGCCCACGTGGTGTACGCTGAAGAAATCCTTGCTGAATTAAAAATGGCTCTAATACATCTTCAATGGTTTCTCGCTCCTCACCAATTGCAGCAGCAACATTATCGAGCCCAACAGGTCCGCCCATAAACTTATCGATAATTGCATGTAGTAGCTTTCTATCCATGATATCAAAGCCCTCATTATCAACTTCTAACATATCTAAAGCCGCTGCTGCTGTTGCTTGATTAACAACACCATGAGATTTTACGTCAGCATAATCTCGCACACGGCGTAGTAGGCGGTTAGCAATACGCGGGGTGCCACGAGAACGTCTTGCAACTTCATAAGCGCCCTGCTCATCTATGGTTAAATTCAAAAAATGTGCTGAGCGACTAACAATAGTTGAAAGGTCTGCAACATTATAAAATTCTAGTCGTTGCACAATACCAAAACGATCCCGTAATGGTGAAGTGAGTGCTCCTGCACGAGTTGTTGCGCCAATAAGAGTAAATGGTGGTAGGTCTAACTTTATCGATCGCGCAGCAGGCCCTTCACCAATCATAATATCTAATTGATAGTCTTCCATTGCGGGGTAAAGTATTTCTTCAACGACAGGGCTTAAACGATGGATCTCATCAATAAAAAGAATATCATGCTCTTCTAAATTGGTGAGTAGCGCAGCTAAATCACCAGCTTTTTCTAGTACAGGGCCAGAGGTTGTACGAATACTCACTCCCATTTCATTAGCGACTATATTGGCCAAAGTTGTTTTACCTAAGCCAGGTGGACCAAAAATGAGTAAGTGATCTAATGGCTCTCCACGATTTTTAGCCGCCGGTATGAAAATCTCCATTTGCGCTTTAACATGTGCTTGACCGGTATAATCTTGCAGCATTTTAGGGCGAATAGCGCGGTCTACCCCTTCATCTTCTAATGATGCGATGGGTTCAATTAAGCGATCTGCTTCAATCATAGGTTACCTAAGTTATAAAAATATTCTGTCAATTAAATCACAATGGGTATTACATTAAACCATTGATTTTAATGCATCTCGAATAGTATCTTCGCTGGACATACCGCGATTATATACTGATTTAACCGCTTTATCTGCTTGGGCTTGTTTATAACCAAGTGATAGTAAGGCATTGATAGCATCACCTTTATGATCGTTGATAAACGTACTATCTTGACTTAACTCCGCAGAAAGCTGTTCTGGCATAACACCTTCATTACTTACAGGTTGTACTGGCTGTTGTGCCTGCCAGTCTTTCAAACGGTCACGCATTTCAATAAGCAAACGCTCAGCAGTTTTTTTACCTACTCCTGGGATTTTTACAATCGCAGTAATATCATCGTGACGCACACAACTTACAAATTGATCCGCAGACATATTAGATAAGATGGCAAGAGCCAATTTAGGACCAACGCCATTTACTTTTATTAATAAACGGAAGAGTTTACGTTCTACTTTATTAGCGAAACCATAAAGTAATTGTGCATCTTCTCGCACAACAAAGTGAATATAGATGATGGCTTGCTGTTCAAGATCCGGTAAGGAATAAATACTGGTCATTGGCATAGTGACTTCATAGCCAACACCAGCGCATTCAATTAATATCTCAGGGGAAAGTTTTTCAACAAGTGTGCCACGTAAACGACCAATCAAAATAAGTACCAAGTGCTATTATCAATTGACCACATAATAACACTATATATTTATACAGTAAAGTATATGATTAGGGGCCACATTAAAACAAAAATGCCGCTCACCATAAGTGAACGGCATTTAAATTTATATATTTTTCTTACACTAAATAACGTTGTAAAAATTACTGCTTAGTGAGTTTTATATTTCCTACGTCGTAAACCTAGTAAGCCTAAAAGCGACAAGATACCAAAACCAGTAAAGGTCGCTCCTTGTCTTTCAACTTTCTCTTCGACTGCGCCACAATCTTCAATTTCACCACCTGAAATAGGATTGAGTAACACCGCTCGAGCTACATCTATCATCACAGGATTACCACTTTCATCAACTATTGCCTCACCTTTAGCATCAAAACTATTTGCTTTCACAATAGCGGTAGCAGAGATCTGTCCCTTATCATTAATATCAGTAGCTTTAAGCACATCATACTTAGAGTTACATTCTAATAGTGTATTAACATTAACAATCTGCGGTGTATCGCTTGCGGTATCATACATAAAGCCAGCTGTACGTCTTGGGTTTTGTGAACTTTCATTATGACTTTCAATTTGTGCTTCCCCAACAATAACGCCATGTGAATTAACTGAAAAGGCGGTACTTACTGACGTGGTAAAAAAGTCTTTAGGAATAACAATTTTCATTTCGCTATTAGGCACAGTTGTATCAACATAAAACAATTTTTTAACAAAAGTATTAGGATCTCGGGTATAACCAACAGCTAAGCCACTATCATTGATATCATGGGCGCGTGAAAATGGATAAATCCTACTAGAATTAAAGAAATAATGCTGTTGATTAAAATCAAAAACCTCTTTATTACCTTCTGCATCTTCCTTAAATATTACCGCATATGAACCAGTCATGCGTTCATTTTCAGAAGGAGTAGTAACATTAGTGTCATCCCAACCATGAGCATAACCAACTGCCACGCCATTATTATTAACTGCCACAGCTTGACTAGAAAAAGCTCTATCATCATCTGCATGAGGTGTTACTAATAAACCTAGCTGCTCGGTGATTACTTCATTTTCTGCAGACACCGTCGCCTTAAAGGCCTGTATATGATACATATTACTTTGAACTTTTTGCACACAAATATCATAAGGTATATTAGCTAAGATAGCAGGGTCAGCACAGCCACCAGTAGTATCTTTGACGTACTCTTCTATAACCTTACTAAGTTTATAACTAGTATAACCAACTGCAATACCATTATCATTCATATCAAAAATAGCAGAGATCCCTCCACCATAGCGAGTTTCATCAGGCATCACAGGTAACACTTGACCTGTAGCATCAATGTAAAAACCACGTTGACCATGTTCACGTACCCAATGGGTTTTAAAACTACCATCAGCTTCTGTAGCGGGTCCTTCAACAGGTTTGTATGGTGCAGAGCCCGTGCCAAAGGTAAAACCACTGTCAGTAATGCCCTGAACGGTGTTGGTTGTTGAACGAGTTAACTCACCTGTACAGGAAGTAGAGTCTTCGGCAAAGTCTGTATCAAAAATACAGACTAAGGTCGATTCCACATCTGAATCAAGCGTCGCCAAGTTAACCAAAGCAGCGGTATCTGCAACTATTTGGTATTCAAAATCGGGATTGCTAGCCGATTTATTTTGTTCTTGCAGATAGATTTTTGTCCAAGCAAGATCATTAGCTGTAGGTGTTCCTGCTTTTAATGCATCAAAATCTTCAATGATCTCAAGACCAAAGTAATAATTATGATTTACTAAGGCATTATATTGTATTTGATTAAAGTCATCGTCATCAAGATATTCAAATTGTACTGGGAAATTATATGAGTTGGTTCCGGTAACAGCCATTTCTTCGTTGTTGCTTAGCTTGCCGCCATAAGTATATGCCTCAGCATTTTTATCAACTTCAATAACTTCATATGTAGCTGCTACGCTGTAATTGATAGTACTAAGACTTAAAGCACTAGTAATCCCTAATGCGAGTATATTTTTTGCAAATGACTTCATTCTACTTGTTTACTCTTTATGGTTGCTCTGTCTAATTTATTTAAGACGGTCAATATCAAATTAAATACTATTGTTTAAGGGCTCAGTTAAAGGCGCTAATCGACTTAAAAATCAGAGCTATACTTAAACAATTCACCAGCACTAGTTATAAAGCGTTACTTGGTAACTAGTGCATTAATACAATTTTACTGATCATCAAGCTCTTGCCATCTAGCATAAACGATCTCAAGGTTCGACTCACAATCGCTCAGCTGGTTCAAAACTTTTTTCGTTATTTTTTCATCTTTACTAAAAAAGTCAGCATCATTAACTTGCGCTTGTAGTGAGTCAATAAGGTTTTCCAACTCATCAATTTTTTCTGGTAAGGCTTCCAGTTCACGTGCCTCTTTAAATGACAGTTTTTTCTTCTTTGCTACAGGCTCTGTATCAGCAGGTTTATTGTCAGTCTGTTTTTCTTGTTACACTTGCCTAGTTTTTTGCTCTGCACTGTCTGCCATATTTTGGCGTTGTGCTGTCTTAAGCGCTAGGTAATCATCCACATCATCATAACCACCAACAATCTGATTTATCTGCCCTGTGCCATCAAAATACAAACAAGTATTCACACAGTTATTAACGAAATCACGATCATGGCTCACTAAAATAACGGTTCCAGCATAATTTGCAACAACTTCTTCAAGCAACTCTAAAGTTTCAATATCTAGATCGTTGGTTGGCTCATCGAGAATAAGTAAATTACTTGGACGCAAAAATAACCTTGCAAGTAATAATCTATTTTTCTCACCACCTGATAAAGCTCTTACGGGGGTACGAGCACGCTTGGGACTGAATAAAAAGTCTTGTAAATAACCAAGCACGTGACGAGAGCGACCATTTACCATAACCTCTTGTTTACCTTCACCAACAATCTCTTGTACAGTTTGGTTTAAATCAAGAGCTTCACGATGTTGATCAAAGTAAGCAATATCTAAATTAACACCTGAGCGCATTTTACCGCTCGTTGCTGCTTGCTTTTCCATAATGAGTTTAATTAAGGTAGATTTACCAGTGCCGTTAGCACCAATTAATGCTAAACGGTCATTACGAGAAATCAGTAAATTAAGGCTTTCGATAACCACTTTATCGCCAAAAGCAACTTTTACCTCTTCAGCTTCAAATACTAATTTTCCTGAACGATCACCTTGAGTGATGTTCATCGTGCTTTGATTACGAACATCACGACGGGCAGTACGTTCTTTTCGAAGTTTTTCTAATGAGCGAACACGACCTTCATTACGAGTACGACGAGCTTTAACTCCTTGACGAATCCACACCTCTTCTTCGGCTAATTTTTTATCAAATAAAGCATTTTTTTGCACTTCTACTTGCAAGTCATGCTGTTTTTGTTCGATATATAAATCATAATCGCCCGGGTAACTTTTCAATTGACCACGATCAAGATCTAAAATACGTGTAGATAAACCACGAATAAATGCCCTGTCATGGCTAATAAAGATGATAGTACCAGCGAAGTCTTTTAAGAACTTCTCTAACCATAAAACACTTTCTATATCCAAGTGGTTGGTAGGCTCATCGAGTAATAAAATATCAGGGCTAGTAACAAGCGCCTTCGCCAACGCCACTTTTCTTAACCAACCACCCGATAAATCGCAAATTTTTGCATCCGGGTTTAATGATAAGGTACTCATGGCTTGCTCTATGCGCTGCTCGTCTTGCCAAGCATTCGCTTGTTCAAGTTCCTCTTGAACTCGAGAGAGTTTATCTAGATTCTTTTCACTCGGATCTTCACCAATAAGGTGAATTAAAGCATGGTAACGTCGAATTAACTCGGCATTCTCTTTAACGCCTTCAGCAACATAATCAAATACACTTTGATCTGACGACTCTGGTGGATCTTGCTCTAACATTGCCATTTGCATGGTACTGGATTTTAGGATTTGCCCGTCATCCATATTTTGTAAGCCCATTAAAATTTTCATTAAGGTAGACTTACCCGCACCATTGCGGCCAACCAAACAGATACGTTCGCCCGTTTGAATGCTCAACTCTGCTTTATCTAATATTTTATCTTCACCAAAAGCTAATTCGCCATTGGCTATTCTTAATAATTCCATAATTCTTCTTATGCGTTGTTACTTATACCCATGATACGTCATGAGCATAAAATTAAGTGTTAACTAATTGCGTCACTTGCTCTAGGCTAAATGGCCAAAACAGCTTGATATTTTTACTGCTGTCATTTTCCAATTTTTCAAGTACTGGAATATGCACACCATATAACTCAACCAAGGTTTGCTTTTCATGGGCAACTTTTTCTTGATCAACAATGTCTATTTGAATTAGCTGTTCGTTAGAAAGTACAGCGAGACAAATAACTAAAGCTTGTTCACATAAGTGACAACCTTCACTACCATATAAATTGTACTTTCTCATGACTAAAACTACTCGGTTAATTCTGCTACTACGAACTTTTTCGGGTAATAGACCAGCTATTATGAATATGTTTATTACGCGCAAAATCTTTATCGCGGGTAACATCTGACATAGCTTGTGCTGTTAAACCCACCTTATCTAATGCATCAAAGTCAATTTTGAAGTTACGTTTATTATTGGTGAAAAATATTTCACCGCCCCTATTGAGTGACTTCAATGCATCGGTTAATAATGTAATGTGATCTCTTTGCACGTCAAAACTATCTTCCATTCGCTTAGAATTAGAAAACGTCGGTGGATCGATAAATATAACATCAAATTTAGTAGTGTTTTTCTTCAACCAATCTAAACAGTCCGCTTGAATAAATTGATATTTATGGCCGCTCAATTTGTTCAAAGCAAAATTGTCTTGTGCCCAATTAAGATAGGTATTTGACATATCAACAGTAGTAACAGACAACGCGCCATGAACGGCGGCTTGTACTGAAACAGAGCCAGTATAAGCAAACATATTAAGCAGTGTTTTACCTTTAGATTTTTTTGCTACGATTTGACGAGTTTTTCGGTGATCTAAAAATAAGCCCGTATCGAGGTAATCCCATAGGTTAATCTTAAACTGTGCGCCATGTTCATTAACAGTTAAAGATTGTTTCGATTTGTCTAAGCGTTGGTATTGGTTACTACCCTTTTGCTTTGCACGTGTTTTTAGAACGACTTTATCCGTAGGAATATTTAAAACTTTCGGCGCCCAATAAATTACTTCTTGTAGACGTTTTTTGGCTTTTTCTTCTTCAATAGTTTTTGGTGCTGCATATTCTTGAATAACTAGGTATTCGCCATAGATATCAACTGCTACATTATACTCAGGAATATCACCATCATAAAGGCGATAAGCTTCTATCTCATTTGACTTTAGCCAGCCTTTTAAGTTTTTTCGATTTTTCTTTAGACGGTTTGCAAACGCACTGTCTTCTTCAGCAAAACTTGATTGTGGATTTATTGCATCTTTGGCTAGTTGCTTATCATCCACATTATATAGTGCTAATTGACAGTCTAACGGGCCATTTTTAAATTTATACCGTTTGAAGCTCGACAACTTCAACATAGAAAGTAAATCTATATTGGCTGTTAATATGGCAATGCGCCAATCGATAAACTGCGCTTTAAGTTTTTGACCAAATAAAACAAAGTTTTCCACTAACTCTGGTAACTCACCAATCCGTTCGCCATATGGAGGGTTAAATAAGATAGTACCTGGCCCACCAAAAGTATTGTTCATTTGATTGGTGTTTTTACATGAGAACTCTATATATTGCTGTAAGTGTGCATTACGAGCATTTTGTTGTGCTGTTTTTAATACTCGAGAATCAAGATCAATACCAAAAACTTTTACTTTAAGCTTATCTAAACTTTTAGCTGAGCTGTCGATCGCTTGCGCTAATTGTTCTTCCCAAATATCATTATCATGACATAACCAAGATTCAAATCCCCAAGAAACGCGGTTAATACCAGGCGCTTGCTTAGCTGCCATAGCTACAGCTTCAATTAAAATAGTGCCTGAGCCACACATAGGGTCAACTAATGGTTTACTTGTATCAGCTAACCAACCCGAACGTAAAATTAATGCTGCAGCAAGATTTTCTTTCAATGGCGCCGCGCCGCTATGTTCGCGGTAGCCGCGTTGAAATAATCCACGGCCGGAGAAATCGAGGAATATACTAACGTTGTCTCTTAACAGTCGAGCTTGAAAACTAATTTGTGGTGATTTCTTGTCGACATTAGGCCGTTCAAAACCTTGCTCTCTAAATTGATCAACAATGGCATCTTTAATCGTTAAGCCGCCAAATTGGCTATTCCGAATTTCTTCACTATAACCAACAAAGTCAATAGCAAAGGTTGTACTTGAATCAAAAACGTCTGGCCAGTTAATACTACTAGCGGCTTTAAATAGTTCACCTTTGTCTTTCGACTCCCCCTCACCTAACTTAAGCATGATACGTGTAGCAAGACGTGTCCAAAGTGATATTTTATATCCTAAAGCCATAGAAGCTTGAAAATAAACCCCTTCTGGCTTTTGAATAACTTGTTGTGCGCCAAAACTTTTGATCTCATCAAAAAGTAAAACTTCAATACCAGGAGAAGTTAAGGCTAAAAATTGTTGCGTGGATTCAGTCATGGTGAATTTCCAGAGTAAGCAGCAGAGTAATCTATGGGCGCGATTATATACATAAACACAAAGCACATAAACAAAAGTTGACTTTAACTGTTCTAAATCGCCTGATTTTCACCCGTAACGCATAACATTTATGCGAACGGTGTTTTTTTTCTAAAAGCACTTGCTTTATCGATGCGCTATCCTTACTATACGCCTCGCTTTCAGGGAGTAACCTTTTTGAAAGAAACTTCTCACAATAAGAAGTAAAATATTGTGCTTTATTTAAGAATAATTAGTTATAGAAAATCTTAAATAATTCGGACGCGGGATGGAGCAGCTTGGTAGCTCGTCGGGCTCATAACCCGAAGGTCGTAGGTTCAAATCCTGCTCCCGCAACCAATTCTTTAATAACAAGAATTAAAAATGTTATTAGCTTTCTCTTTAATAATTTTAAAGAGTCATTCGGACGCGGGATGGAGCAGCTTGGTAGCTCGTCGGGCTCATAACCCGAAGGTCGTAGGTTCAAATCCTGC
>Ga0105356_10002073_pt1 | contig 20062 bp, 18 predicted proteins | sample GOMGulsemesocosm_3_FD_83502 | JGI IMG/M metagenome (GOLD analysis project Ga0105356, IMG submission 83502) | Methane-oxidizing microbial communities from mesocosms in the Gulf of Mexico - GOM9D Gulf of Mexico | ecosystem: Environmental > Aquatic > Marine > Cold seeps | place: Gulf of Mexico... | reverse complement strand
GTAGAAAGCTATTACGGCGTTATGATTCATAATCAGGGAATAACCATTAATTACAAATCATGCCTTGTACTAGCATCCTACCCAAGCTCTGAAACCTGCATTTTCAAGTAGCACGGGTATATATAGTAAAAAGCCTCATTCAGTATTTAGCCAAAGAGTGGGGAAAACCCGACATCACTATTAATCAGCCAACAGCTGGTCAATTATCAAATTTTAGAGGCGTATTAGTTTTTGACGTAGAGGGCTGGTCGGATGCTACAGGCCATGCAACACTGTGGGATGGCAGTACCTGCTCTGATAAATGTTACTTCACTCAGTCAAAAAGGGTTTACGGATGGAATTTGGGAAATTAGTTTCTATCGTAATGATCGTTTGTTTTTCAAATGCTTGCGCATCAAATGAGTATTCGTTTAAAGGCGATACTAACAAAATAATGTTCAAAAACTACGTATTATCTATTTGTATCAATAACGCTTACGGTGACACTTCTAACCCACTACTAAAAGAAGCGTCACAGGCTGCCAACGGTTATCGAGAGTTTTCCAATATGGGTTTGGATGCCTATGAAGCCGCCAGGCATGAGATATCAAGATGGTTAAAGAAAGACTATTCGAGCAAACATGGTGGGCAAATAAGGTTAATGAAATGCATAGACTTATATAACTCGCCTGCACTCGAAAAAATATTCAACCAATATGATCCTTGTAAAGATAAGAAAGTTTGGATTGACCAAAGTGAATATATACAGCAATGTAGTTTGGACGGCGGGAGCAAGTAACTAATAATGGCTCGCTAATGCGAGCCATTTAAGTGAACGATTAACTTTACGGTACCCCCCTATCTAGGCCTCATTCCTAGTTCTTTCAAGGTGTGGGCGATATCTTGTGCTGCCGTCTTGGGGCTAATATCATCATCAATTTTCGCGATGCGGCCGGCTTTATCGATATAGAAGGTCACGCGACTCGCAACCCGAAATAGATTTAACACATCATATGCTTTTGCGGCTGCCTTGCTCGGATCACTGAGCATCGGGAAATCTGCCTTAGTTTGCTTGGCAAAATCTAAGTTATCTTCTAGTGGGTCAACACTGGCCATGAAGTAGCTCACATCAAATTGGCGAATTAAGCCGCCATCTTTAACCAATGACAAACACTCGATGGTGCAACCACGGGTATTAGCCATTGGATACCACGCCAGCACAACTGCTTGGCGGTTACGAAAATGACTAAGCTGATAGGTCTTGCCATTAGTGGCTTGGAGTGTGAAGTCAGGTGCCATGTCGCCGACTTTTAAATCAGTGGCATGAGCGACAACGCTAGATGTTGCCAAGATAAGTGCTGTAACAAATGTCAGTAACTTTTTCATGTTGGTTTCCTATAATTCTTTTTTAACTAAAGCGAGTTGTTGTTTAACCCGTTTCTCTGAAATCGGGAACTTTGTGCCAAGGGTTTGGGCAAATAATGAGACCCTTAGTTCTTCGATCATCCAGCGCACGTCGCGCAATCCTTCGGGTACCTGACTATTTTTAGGCAACTTATTGAGCAATGCCTGATAGTCTTTAACGACATTGGCGATACCTAGGGTGACCACCCGATCTTTATTGGGATCGACCGGTAACTTTTCTAATCGCCGTTCTATCGCCTTAAGAAAACGCGGTAAATCGTCTAAGCGTTCGCTGCCAAGCTCGCTGGCAAAGCCTTTAAATATTAACCCATCGAGCTGGGATTTTATGTCACCGTGGGCCATTACCCTATCGAGCGAAACCTTACCCTTTAATTTCTTATTGATGCCATTAAGTAAGCTGAGGCTGGTTTCTACCTTGGTTGCAATTGCCACCACCGTGTCTGCCAGTTCAGTACGTACAATGTCGCGTAAAGTAGTGAACGATGATTCATCATTTGTTTCGACGTCACTTTTAACCACAATATCATCAACCGCTGCCGCAATGATATCATCGATTAGCACATTGACCTGCCCAAACCCGTGATAGTAGAGCCCTAACTTCGCTTTATTGGGCAATGTGCGCTGCATATGCGCTATCGGCGATGGCACGTTAAGGCGTAACAATTCACGCAGACCCACCGCGTGCACCACCTTGGCTTGGTCTGCATCGTCAAACAATTTGATCTCAACGCTATCCTTGGCCTTAACTAACGCAGGATACGCTTTGACTTCAAATTGACCACGCTTCGAGGTAAAACTGGCGGGTAACTTACCAAAGTCCCATTGCGTTAGGCCTTGCTTTTCTATGCCTTGATCTGCCACTTTAACTAAGGATTTAGCGACTTGGCCACTGAGCTCGGCTTGTAGTTGCGCGAGATCTCGGCCCTGTTTGACCAATTTAGTCTTGCGACCTACCCCTTGTTCAATTTTAAAGTTAATCGATAGATGCGGCGTCAGTTGGCTTAGATCCCAACTTTCCCGGTCGATTCGTACACCAGACATGCGCAATAGGTGCTTGGTCATCGAGTCAATTAACCGACCTTGCATCACTGGCATCGCATCAATGCAGGCACTGGCATAGTTGGGCGCTGGTACAAAGTTGCGGCGCAACGATTTAGGCAGACACTTGATGAGTGCAATGACCTTCTCTTCACGTAGTCCGGTCACTTGCCAGTCAAAGTCGCTGTTGGTGACTTGGTTGAGTAGTTCGATTGGGATATGAACGCTGACCCCATCATCGAGCTCACCCGGTTCGAAGTTATAACTTAGCTGGAACGTCAGATTGCCCTGTTGCCATTGGTCTGGGAAATCATTTTTACTCACCGCGTTGGCATCTTGACGCATCAACTGTTCAAGGTCGAAATCGAGTAAGGTCGGCGTCGTTTTTTCAGCTTTACGCCACCAGATGCTTAAGAGGTGGGCGCTACATATTTCTGGCGGTAGTTTTTGATCATAGAAACTGAACAAATCCTCTTCGTCGATCAAAATATCACGGCGTCGAGATTTGTGTTCTAATTCTTCTACTTGTTCAACAAGTTGTAGGTTTTGGCGATAAAACTTGTGCTTAGCCGCCAGCTCACCTTCGACCAAGCCTTGCCTAATAAATATTTCACGTGCTTCACTAAGTTTGATCGGGCCATAGTCAACCTTACGTTTACTGACAATAACCACGCCGAACAGGCTCACCTGTTCAAACGCGACCACTTGACCCTGTTTTTTCTCGAAATGTGGTTCGCTGTAGCTTTTCTTAACGAGATCCCCCGCCAGCGGTTCAATCCAGTTTGGCTCAATCTTAGCGGCAACACGGCCAAACAACCTTGAGGTCTCGACCAACTCTGACACCATCACCCATTTCGGTGGCTTCTTGGCCAGTGCTGAGCCGGGGAATACATAGAATTTACTATTGCGTGCGCCAGCAAACTCGTTATTATTTTCTTTAAAACCGATATGACTTAACAGACCGGACAGAATCGATTGGTGGACGTTATCCCAGCTAGGCTCATTATCAAAGACATCGATGCCCTGCTCTTTCAATACCTGCGCGAGTTGGCCATAAAGATCTTGCCATTCACGCACCCGCATATAATTAAGGAACTGCTCGCGACACATCTTTCTAAAACGCGAACTGGACAACAACTGTTGTTGCTGTTGCACGTAATCCCATAGATTGACGAAGGTGATGAAATCCGAGCTTTTGTCGATGAAACGTTGATGGGCAAGATCAGATTTTTGTTGCTGATCCATCGGTCGCTCTCGTGGATCTTGAATACTGAGCGCCGCCGTAATAATCAATAGTTGTTTGAGCGATCCGTTGTCTTTGGCCTCAATCACCATGCGCGCTAACCGCGGATCGATAGGTAGCGTGGCGATTTGTTTGCCGATCGGCGACAAGCTTAAATGATCATTACTGCCATTATCGTGTTCTTTTGACAGCGCGCCAATTTCTTCTAGCAGACGAATACCATCATTGATATTGCGACTATCCGGCGCTTGTAGAAACGGGAACGCCTCGATATTACCAAGTCCCCTCGCCACCATTTGCAAAATAACAGAGGCAAGATTGGTGCGTAATATTTCAGGATCGGTAAACGGTGACCGAGCATCAAAATCTACTTCGCTGTATAAACGAATACAAATCCCTTCGGCGACACGACCACAACGGCCCTTCCGTTGGTTGGCGCTGGCCTGCGATACTTTTTCTATCGGTAAGCGCTGCACCTTGGTGCGATAACTATAACGGCTAATGCGGGCGGTGCCGGGATCGATGACATAACGTATGCCCGGCACCGTCAATGATGTCTCAGCAACGTTGGTCGCTAAAACAATACGGCGGCGCGCACTGCTCTTAAATATTTTCGATTGTTCCGCGTAGCTCAGGCGTGCATACAGTGGCAGCACATCGGTGTTGTATAATTTACGCTTAGTAAGTGCGTCACTGGTGTCGCGAATTTCGCGCTCACCGTTCATAAAGATCAGAATATCTCCGGGGCCATGCGTCATTAACTCATCGACGGCATCGAAGATCGATTGTAATTGATCTTTATCACTGTTGTGCTCATCGATGTGATAACGCACTTCGACCGGGAAGGTGCGCCCTGTTACTTCAATCACTGGCGCGTTATTGAAATGATCTGAAAAACGTTTGGTGTCGATAGTTGCCGAGGTCACGATGATCTTTAGATCTGGACGCTTGGGTAGCAACCGTTTGAGATACCCCAACAAGAAATCGATATTGAGGCTACGCTCATGCGCCTCATCGATAATGATGGTGTCATAACGATTAAGGAAGGGATCATGGGCAATTTCCGCCAGCAAGATACCGTCGGTCATTAATTTGACCAGACTATGGTCATTTAATTTATCGGCAAAGCGTACTCTAAAACCGATTATCTGACCAAGCTCGGAGTTCAGTTCACCGGCGATACGCTCGGCGACGCTTCGTGCCGCTAAACGCCGTGGCTGCGTATGACCAATAAGCCCTTTGAGCCCCCGGCCAAGTTCCATACAGATCTTAGGTAATTGAGTCGTCTTACCAGAACCCGTTTCCCCTGCCACGATAACGACTTGATTATGCATAATTGCGGTGGCGATATCCTCACGTAATTGACTAACCGGTAATTGCTCGGGATAGTCAATTTTTGGTACTGAGGCCACGCGGCGCTGGTATTTGCTCAGCGCCCGCTGACAATCATTGGTCATTTTGTCGAGTGTGCTCAGTTGTCGCGGTGCCTGCTTTATTTTTTTTATATTTCGCAGACGAGCGCGCAGCTTGATGCCATCGAGCAACATGCATTGATGTGAATCTTTTTGAAGTTGGGCAATGCGCTCGTTAATATCGGGCAACGCGTGGCTTTGAGTGTCAGAATTTTGATTGGACAAGAGATCATGATTCTTATAGTAAAACGTCGGACGATTTTAGCAAATTATTGAGCGCAGTGCTATTGGCTTAACGATAAGAGCGCACACAAACTATGCAACAAAAAAAGGCCCGAGATCACTCTCGGGCCTTTTCGTAAATCACATCAGTGTCCAAGCGCCGTAATTAACTACGGGTACGTGGTTTTTGCTTCTGACGGAATTTCTTATTTTTAATCGGCTTGCCGCGCCCAGACTCTTCGTTTTTCTTGATCACCGCGTGTCTTCTCACTGCTCGGCGAATACGCGCAGTCTTATTACGCTGCTCTTCTCGCACATTAAGGAATGACTCGACTTCGTCCTCGAGCCCTACTAACTTACGCAAGTAGTTAATCTGAGTAAGCTCAAGATCTTGCCAACCACCACGGGGTAGTGATTTTTCTAGGGCGATATCACCGTAACGTAGGCGAATAAGGCGCGAAATCTGAATTTCTTCCACTTCCCACATTTTCTTAACCACACGGTCACGGCCGTTGTTTAAAATAACATGGTACCAGCGATTAAGGCCTTCACCTGGCTGGGGCTTGATCATGGTGAAGTTAGACATCCCTTCGTCCGTTTGTACACCAGCACGCAAATGTTGAATCGTCTTATCCGGCACTTCACCGAAAGTACGAACCGCATATTCACGGTCTATTTCCATCTTAGAGCGAGTCAGGCGATTGGCCAATTCACCATCGGTGGTAAATAACATCAGGCCTGAGGTGTTCGTATCGAGACGGCCAATAGCTATCCAGCGCGCATTACGGATCTTTGGCAGGCGATCGAAGATCGTTGCACGACCATCAGGATCATTACGGGTCGATAATTCTCCTTCTTGTTTGTGATAGGCAATAACACGACAAATCTGTTCACTTGCCTCTTCGATGCTCACCAAGATACCGTTGATGCGAATAGCATCGCTGGGCTCGACGCGTACGCCAAGTGCGGCAATCTTACCATTGACACTCACGTCACCGTTGGCGATAGACTTTTCCAATTCACGACGCGAGCCTTTACCGGCACGTGCTAATACTTTTTGTAATTTTTCACTCATGGGTGAACCCTATTGTTGCTCGAAGGCGTTAATCGCGTCGTCGAGTTTATTTTCTTGTAATGTTGGTAGCTGGCTTAAATTAGCTAAACCGAAGTAATCTAAAAACCCCTTACAGGTGCCATAGAGTGATGGCTTACCCGCCACTTCTTTTTGACCGACGGTTTTTACCCACTCACGCTCTACCAGTGTTTTCATAATGTGGCTGCTCACGGCAACCCCACGTATATGTTCAATCTCGCCTCGAGTTATCGGCTGACGATAAGCCACGATAGCTAATGTTTCTAACAACGCTTTAGAGTACTTGGGCGGTTTTTCCGTCCATAAACAACTTAATGACTCACTTAAGCTGGTTCGCGTGACAAAACTAAAGCCAGAGGCCGTTTCTAACATCACGATACCTTTATCTTGATAGTCTCGCGTTAAACTTTCTAAAATCGCCACAACCTGTGATTTTTTAAGCTTATAGGGCGCCAATACACTCTGTTGTAAAAACGCCACGCTCAGCGGCTTAGCTAATGCGAAGATAGCCGCTTCTACCAATTGTTTATGCTCTAGTTCACTCATACAACGCTCTATTCCTAATCATCAATCAGTGCTTTCGCTAAACTCTAATTTAAAGATAGCTAGCTCAACCCCGTCGACTGCAATACCGATGAGCTGTTCTTTAGCGAGCTGCAATATCGCTAAAAATGCCACCACAGCGCCAGATATTCCTTCTACTGACTCAAACAATTGATGAAACAGCAATTGAGCATGCTCGCCTAACTGCGTTAATATCTGGCTCATTCGCTGACGAGTCGACAATGACTCGCGGCTAATATGGTGGCTAGCATTAGCGCTGAGGCGTTTTACCACACCAACAAAGGCTAAGGTCAACTCGCCTAATTCGAGCTGCGGCAGCTGCTCGTTAACCGATATCTTATTATTGCGTAATGCGCGAGCGACAAAAACGTCACGCTCCAAGCGTGGTAATTGCTCTATCTCCAATGCGCCTTGCTTAAGCAGCTCATATTCCTTTAGTCTGGCCACCAAGTCGGCACGAGGATCTAGACTCTCATCCTCAACTTGCACCTCTACTGGTAACAGCATTCTCGATTTAATTTCAGCCAAGATAGCCGCCATCAGCAAGTACTCGGCAGCTAAGTCTAAGTTCAGCTCTTTCATTAAATCGACATATTCCATGTATTGCGCCGTAATGCGGCTCACCGGCAAATCTAATATATCAAACTTATGTTTGCGAATTAGATAGAGCAACAAGTCTAAAGGCCCCTCAAATGCATTAAGAAATACCGTTAAGGCATCAGGAGGAATAAAGAGATCTTGTGGCTTTTCCAGCAGCGGCTCGCCAGCGACAACAGCAATCGGAGAATCTTGTTTTGACAAATCACCAGCTTCATTAGGCATAGAATTATCGGCCATTATACGGACTTAATTGGCCTAGCCATAGCCACGCAGCTAAATATATCCGTGATCACGCTATTATTATTGATATTCATCACCCTAGCTGACCACAATTTGGGCGATGTGATTAACTAAACGGCGTTGCATCACCTGCGCCCTGACGTACCAATAAGAATTCACCTTCAGACATATCGATAACAGTGGTTGGTGTTTCACCCAAATGCCCACCGTTGATGATCAGATCAACATGCTTTTCCAATTTATCGCGGATAAGATCAGGATCAGACTCGGTGATTTGCTCGCCCGGTAAGATTAACGAGGTCGACAAGATCGGCTCCCCCAAACTGGCGAGTAACGCATGAGCTATTTTATTGTCTGGTACACGTAGGCCGATTGTTTTTCGTTTCGGATTTTGTACCCGCTTGGGCACTTCTCGGGTCGCTCTAAAAATAAAAGTATAGGGCCCGGGCGTATTGTTACGCAGCGCACGAAAACATTGATTATCAAATTTGGCATAATTTGATATCTGCGCGAGATCACTACACATCAAGGTGAAATTATGTGTTTTGTCCAAATCACGAATGCGACATATACGTTCGAGCGCGGCTTTATTATCCAATTGACAACCGATTGCATAACCAGAATCCGTCGGATAGATGATCACGCCGCCATCGTTAATGATCGTAATGGCCTGTTCGATTAGGCGTTGCTGCGGGTTGTCCGGATGGACATAGAAAAACTGACTCATAACATCACCTTAGTTTACTACCTGTTCATATTGAGGCCAACATTGCCAGATCGGCCGGATACCCTTGGCGAAATGGAGATTACGGCCCAATTCAATCCAGCTCGACGGAAAATGAAAATCACTGCCACAAGAGCCAAACAAATCATATTCTTGTGCCAAGCTCGCCAAATGCTGGCGATGAGGTGGTGCCAGTTGACAGCCAGCCGCCTCTAGTCCATCACCACCGCATTCTTTAAATGCGATAGTCAACTTTCGTAACCACTTGCCCGATAGTTTATAGCCCATCGGGTGCGCAAGTATCGCATGTCCACCAGCCTGATGGATCACATCAATCGCACTTTGCATATCCGGCCACGGGCTAGGCACATAACCCGCTTTACCACGCGCTAGGTATTTTTTAAAGGCACTGGCGTTATCTTTAACCATGCCCTGCTCAATCATATAACGCGCGATATGGCCGCGACCTATCTGCCCTTCTCCGGCAATCGCTTTGGCGCCTTGATAAACGTCCTTGATCAAATTAGACCGTTCGAGGCGCCGTCCTATCTCTTGCGCGCGACTTTCTCTGATCTCACTCTGCCCCGCCAGATAAGCGGTCATTGCCGGATGGTGCTGGTCAAAATTGAGTCCAACAATATGGATGTCTTTGTTTTCCCAACAGGTCGAAATCTCGACACCGCTAATTAACGCAATATCTAATTGCTTATCAGTTATCTCTTTTTGGACTAACTCAATACCATTAATCGAGTCATGGTCGGTCAGTGCTAACACGTTAACGCCACGCTCTAACGCCCGTTCTAACAGGGCTTGCGGCGTAAGTTTGCCATCGGAGACGGTGCTGTGGCAATGAAGATCAAATATCATGTAATGTTAAAACCTTGATTAAATAGTAACCGGCCAAAAATAGATGCTTGACATCAGCCGTGATTTATTATCTTCTATAGCCATATCAGTCGACCAAGCGACAGCAAATTCAATACGCTGCGCAGTCAACATTTAAGTTAAATAAGAAGAAATTGACGTTATTATGCAACAAATTACACTGAACATCCTTACAAATTTTTGTTGGTGGCGCTCGCACACATTGCGGGTCAGTTCTTTTGTTGTCTAATCGATAAACAAACCAAACTAAAACCCGCTTAATTAGCGGGTTTTTTTTTCCAACAATTCGCTATTAGCTTTAACATGGAATACAGTGAATTAGATGATTAAAAGTAAGATAATAAAAAGTCAGTGCCGCTATAGCATGAGCCCCACTGCGTTATTTGCCAGCTTAACGGCAGATAAGAGCGATGTGATGCTACTTGAATCGAGTGAAATCGATTCGAAAGACAATCTAAAGAGTCTGTTATTGATTAGCAGCGCGCTGAAAATCGTCTGTCATGACCGAACGGTTACCTTTGCCGCACTCAATTTAAATGGCCAATCTCTAATAGCGCCACTGCAACGCCACTTTTCATCCTTGGTGATCGAAACAACGAACAATAGCCTCGTTGTTCATTACCCCCAACCCGATGAAGACTTAGACCAAGATAGCCGCTTGAGCGCACCATCGCCTTTTAGCGCGCTGCGAGATTTACAACAACTACTGTGCCAAGACGATGACGATCATCATCGCTTTATCGCTGGTACTTTTGCCTACGATATGATTGCTAGCATCGAGTCGTTACCAACGGCTCAGTCGGGTAAAAACCATTGCCCCGATTTTGTGTTTTACTTAATTGAAGATGCGCTGATGCTAGATCATCAAACGGAACAAGCAGAGCTTATTTCCCATCAATTTTGTAGTACGCTTGCGGGCAGCATTGAAGCTAAGCATCAGCGATTATGTGATGACATTGAGCAACAATGTGTTGAGCCCATTGTTGGCGCGCCGGTCAACGCAACCGTTGAGGTCAACATTAGTGATGCAGAGTTTGGCAACATCGTCACTAATCTCAAGCAGCAGATTATACAAGGCAACATATTTCAGGTGGTGCCATCGCGAGAATTTAATCTCCCCTGTCCAAACCCGCTAGCCGCTTATAATCAGCTCAAGAAAACCAATCCATCACCTTACATGTTCTATATTAAGGATCAGGAATTTGTGCTGTTTGGTGCCTCACCAGAGAGCGCCCTCAAGTATGAAAGCGTCAATAATCAAGTAGAAGTCTACCCTATCGCGGGCACACGTCGTCGCGGTTTTAATAGCGATGGCACCATCAACGATGATTTAGATGGCCGGATGGAACTCGATTTACGTCTCGATAAGAAAGAGCTCGCTGAGCATATTATGCTGGTCGACCTTGCCCGTAACGATGTCGCTCGCATTAGTGAAGCCGGCACCCGTAAGGTCGCTCAACTACTCAAAGTAGACCGTTACTCGCATGTCATGCATCTAGTCTCCCGAGTCACTGGGCAATTGCGTAGCGATCTTGACGCGCTACACGCCTATCAAGCCTGCATGAACATGGGCACCTTAGTGGGCGCGCCTAAGATTAAAGCCTCGGCGTTGATTCGTGAGGTAGAGCAACAGCGCCGTGGCAGCTATGGCGGTGCGGTTGGTTATATCAACAGCGCTGGCGATATGGATACGTGTATCGTGATCCGCTCGGCATTTGTCAGCAATGGCATGGCCACTATTCAAGCGGGCGCGGGCGTGGTATTTGACTCGGATCCGCAGGCCGAAACTGATGAAACCCGCGCCAAGGCGCAGGCTGTCATAAGCGCCATTTTGGTCCAAGGAGGACTCGATGCCTAATCTAACAGCGTGTCATGTGTTTTTGCTCGATAATTTTGATTCGTTTACCTATAACTTAGTAGACCAATTTCGTAGTATGGGTGCTCAAGTCACCATCTATCGTAACGATATTAGTCCACAGTTAATCATTAACAAGATGCAAGATAGCGAACAGCCACCGGTGTTAGTGTTATCTCCTGGCCCTGGCAGTCCAAGCGATGCAGGCTGTTTAGTGCCGTTGGTTAAACAATGTATCGATCGTTTTCCTATGCTTGGGATATGTCTCGGTCATCAGGCCATTGTTGAGGCATTTGGCGGCACCATAGGGCTTAGTCCCCAAACAGTGCATGGTAAATCATCACCCATTGCCCACAATGAACAAGGCCCGTTTGCCGGCTTAGTTAATCCGATGCCAGTGGCGCGTTACCACTCATTGATGGCGCATGATTTGCCACAATCACTTAGTGTGGTGGCTAAGACAGATGATATTGTGATGTCAGTGGTCAACGAGCAGCAGACTATTTTGGGCTTTCAATTTCATCCAGAATCTATTCTTACCCCTGATGGCGAGCAGCTATTGGCACAATCATTAAATCATTTAATGGCTAACAAGGAAGCATTAAGATGAGCAACGCACTTTTAGAACAGCTTTATCAGGGACAATCCCTAACAATGCAACAATCACGCGCTATTTTTAGTGACATTGTACAGGGTAACCTAGAGCCAATAGCATTGAGCTCGCTACTTACCGCACTAAAAATAAAGGGCGAAACCCCCGATGAAATCGCGGGAGCCGCCTTGGCATTAAAAGAGGCTGCGCTGCCGTTTCCAAGCCCAGACTACCCGTTCCTCGATAGTTGCGGCACCGGCGGCGATGGCTCTAATACCATTAACATTTCTACGGCGAGTGCCTTTGTTAGCGCCGCTTGTGGCGTTAAAGTCGCTAAACATGGCAATCGTAGTGTGTCGTCAAAATCCGGCTCGGCTGATTTACTCGAAGCGTTAGGGATCAAATTAGACATGAGCCCAGCGCAGTCACGCCAGTGTTTGGATGATCACAATCTATGTTTCTTGTTTGCGGTGCAGTATCATCAGGGTGTGCGTCATGCGGTGCCGGTACGTCAAGCGTTAGGCACACGTACTATTTTTAATGTGCTTGGGCCAATTATTAATCCAGCCGCCCCAAAGACTCAATTGATGGGCGTTTATGATGAAGCACTGATTGAACCTATCGCGAAGACGCTTGATCTTATCGGGGTTAAACACGCGTTAGTCGTAAATGGAAGTGGCCTCGATGAGTTTGCAATCCATGGTCCAACATCGGTCGCTGAGCTTAAAGACGGTAAAATTACCACTTTTACGGTGGATCCTGACGAGTTAGGGATCCAGCGTTTTCCACTTGCCGATCTTAAAGGCGGTGACGCGGCGCATAACGCAATACTCATAACCGCACTGCTAAAAGGTCAAGGTACTATTGCTCATCAAACCGCGGTCGCCGTGAATGTCGCCGCCACACTCTATTTGGCTGGTAAGGTAACAACCTTAAAAGACGGCGTGAACATGGCAATGGAATGCATCAAGAGCGGCGCACCTTATCGCGTCGTGCAACAACTAGCTGACGCTAGCACCAATTTTGGAGAACGTTAATATGGATATTTACACTCAAATTGCCGGCATTAAGCATACAGGAACGGTGCTAGATCAAATTGTTGCGTCTAAACCACAACAAATTGAGCAGCTTAAAGCACAGTACCCGCTGGACAAGATTAGTGCAGGACTGACTCCTTCCACCAACAGCTTGTTTACGGCGCTTAAGCAAAATAATGCGAGCTATATCCTGGAATGTAAAAAAGCATCGCCTTCCAAGGGGCTGATCAGAGAAGACTTTGATCTCGATGTTATCTGTGACGGGTATAAGAACCATGCCACTGCAATTTCCGTTTTGACCGACGAAACGTATTTTCAAGGGCGCTTCGACTATGTGCGGCAGGTGCGCGAGCGTCTTAGTCAGCCAATATTGTGTAAGGATTTTTTCGTCGATAGCTATCAAATTCTCTTAGCACGTTACATGGGCGCGGATGCGATACTGCTGATGTTATCGGTGTTAGATGATGATAAGTACCAGTCGCTCAGTGAGTTTGCTGCCCAGTACGGTATGGATGTATTAACTGAAGTATCTAATCAGGCAGAGCTCCAACGCGCAATCACGCTCGATGCAAAGATCATCGGTATCAATAATCGTAATTTACGCGATCTGTCGATTGATTTGCATACCACCAAGATCTTAGCACCGCAAGTGACTGGCGAGCGGGTGATTATTTCGGAATCTGGTATTTCAAACCACCAGCAAATAGCCGAACTCGCGCCCTTTGTCGATGCTTTCTTAGTCGGAAGTTCGCTAATGAGCCAGCCTGATATTGATTTAGCGTGTCGCGCCCTAATCTACGGCGATAACAAAATTTGTGGCATCAGCACCCCAGAAACGGCGATTGCAGCAGCTGCATCCGGTACAGTGTACGGCGGACTCATCTTTGCCAAAAAATCGCCACGCTATATTGAACTGGCGCAAGCCAAGAGTGTTGTTGCTAGCGCTTCGTTAAATTTCGTTGGTGTCTTTGTTAACGAAGACATTGTGACCATCGCGCGTTACGCGCAGGAATTATCGTTATATGCGGTGCAGCTTCATGGCGGCGAAGACAATGAGTACATTAATCAATTACGTCCATTGCTGAGCAAAGACACTCAAATATGGCGAGCGCTACGTAGTGATCAGCTCAGTGAAATCCCTGCATCAGCTGTGGTAGACCGATTACTGATCGATAGTGCCGTCACCACCGATCACAATCTACAATTTGGTGGAACAGGAACCGCGTTCGATTGGGAGCAGGTGCCTAAAGATATCAGATCTCAGGCAATGTTAGCCGGGGGTCTAAACGTTGACAACATCAAACAAGCGGCTAGCTGTGGCTTTATCGGTCTGGATGTTAATTCAGGCGTAGAAAGCAGTCCCGGTGTAAAAGATTTGATCAAAATTAAAAAATTAATGCAACACATTAGAGAATATTAGGAAGTTTATTATGAGTAGCAATGACGCTTATTTTGGCGATTTTGGTGGCATGTATGTGCCAGAAATATTAGTGCCAGCACTAGAACAACTTGAACAAGCATTTATCGACTGTCAAACCGATGAAGAATTTCAGGCCGAGTTTATGGGGCTGCTAAAAAACTATGCGGGACGCCCAACAGCACTAACACTGACCCGCAATTTTAGCCCTAACCCAGATGTCAAAATTTATCTTAAACGTGAGGATTTACTCCATGGTGGCGCGCATAAGACCAATCAAGTATTGGGTCAAGCGTTATTGGCAAAACGCATGGGTAAACATGAAATAATCGCTGAAACCGGCGCTGGTCAACACGGAGTCGCCACTGCCCTCGCCTGTGCATTATTAGGACTTAAGGCGCGAATTTATATGGGCGCTAAAGATTGTGAACGTCAGCAGCCTAACGTATTTCGGATGAAACTGATGGGCGCCACGGTTATTCCGGTGACAGCGGGCAGTGGGACCCTAAAAGATGCCGTCAACGAAGCATTGCGTGATTGGTCAGCGACTTATGACTCGGCACATTACTTGTTGGGCACAGCAGCTGGGCCTCATCCCTTCCCAACCATGGTGCGCGAGTTTCAGAAAATGATTGGTGAGGAAGCGAAATCACAGATCCTCGCCGTCGAAGGAAAATTACCTGACGCCGTGATTGCGTGTGTTGGTGGCGGGTCAAATGCCATCGGCATGTTTAATGACTTTATTGATGAAGAAGGCGTCGAACTCATCGGCGTTGAGCCGGCCGGCCTTGGCGTTGATAGCGGCAAACACGGCGCGACTATTGGTAAAGGCCGTAAAGGCATTATTCACGGGACTTATACCTATCTGATGCAAGATAGTGACGGACAAATAGAAGAGTCTTACTCTGTGTCGGCGGGCTTAGATTACCCCGGTGTTGGTCCACAGCATGCGCATCTTGCCGACATCGGCCGTGCTCGTTACGAATCGGTGACAGATGATCAGGCACTAAGCGCATTTCAGCGTTTGGCCCGTTGTGAAGGTATTATTCCAGCGCTGGAATCATCCCACGCATTGGCGTTCGCTTATGAACTAGCCAAAGAGGCAACAAAGCCAACGACCTTGCTGGTTAACTTATCTGGGCGTGGCGATAAAGATCTCGCTCATGTTACCGCGATCCTCGAACAACAAGAAAACGGCCTAGGAGCATAAATAACATGAGCAATTCATTATCCCAACGGTATCAACAAACCTTTGCCGCGCTTAAAGAGAACAATCAAGGGGCCTTTGTTCCCTTTGTTACCATTGGCGACCCTAATCCTGAGCAATCCCTCGCAGTGATTGATACCCTAGTCAAGGCTGGTGCCGATGCGCTGGAGCTTGGCATCCCATTTTCAGATCCTAGTGCGGACGGGCCGACCATTCAAGCCGCCAGTGAGCGCGCATTGGGTGCAGGTACAACGCCAACGATATGTTTCGAACTGCTGGCAAAGATAAGGGCTAAGCATCCACAGACACCGATTGGATTATTACTCTATGCCAACCTTGTAGTCAGTAACGGCATTGAATTATTTTATCAGCGTTGTAGAGAAGCGGGTGTCGACTCAGTGCTAATCGCCGATGTGCCGCTACGCGAGTCGGCGCCTTTTAAGGCGGCGGCCAATGCGGCTGGCATCCAAGCGATATTTATTGCCCCGCCAAACGGTAGTCCGCAAACACTGCAACAGGTTGCAGAGCAAACACAAGGATATACGTATCTTTTAAGTCGCGCAGGTGTGACTGGGACTGAGGCGAAAGTAAAAATGCCCGTTGAGCACCTAATCACCACCCTAAAGGAGCATCAAGCGGCGCCATTGCTACTTGGTTTTGGTATCGCAACGCCGACTGATGCCAAAAACGGTTTAACGGCTGGTGCAGATGGCATTATCAGTGGTTCGGCCGTGGTTAAGATTATTGAAAATAACCTTAACCAGCCTGACGTGATGCTTGCGCAACTAAGCGACTTTGTCACGTCGATGAAGGCAGCAACCATTAAGTAGGCCAAGAGCAGATATTTATCGCACAGAACACCGATTTTTAGTGACAGTTCTGTGCTTTATTTATTACAATAAGCAAAATCCTCAGTATAGAACAACATGAAGCAACTACTCGATTTTCTACCCCTACTCGCTTTTTTCATTGCCTATTATCTGTTTGATATATATATCGGCACCGCCGTCTTGATGGTGGCGACAGCATTGCAGCTTATTTTACTTAAAGTGCTGTTTAATAAAATAGAGAAAGTGCATTGGATAGCGATGATTGCCATTGTTATCTTTGGATCATTGACCCTATATTTACGCGATGATGCATTCATTAAATGGAAAGTCACCATCATCTACAGCCTGTTCGCAATAGTGATCACCACCTATCAATTATTGGACAACCCGTTACCCAAAAAGCTACTCGGCGCTGAAATGAAAGCACCTGACTTTGTGTGGCGTAATGTAAGTATTGGCTGGGCGCTATGCTGCATTTTTGCCGCCGCACTCAACTACTACATCGCCTTTAATCTAAGCCTTGAGTTTTGGGTCAACTTTAAAGTGTTTGGCCTGTTTGGCCTGACCATGTTGTTATTTATTATTACCGGCATCTATTTGTATAAATATATGCCCGAATCAGATGAACAAGAGAGCTCTTAATATGTGGTATGTGATTTTTGCGCAAGATATTGAAAATAGTTTAGAAAAGCGTATGGCAGCACGCCCTGCGCACGTCGAGCGACTCAAAGAATTAACCCGTCAAGGTCGATTATTTGTCGCCGGTCCCACGCCAGCGATCGATAGCGAAGAGCCTGGCGAAGCAGGGTTCACCGGTTCGGTAGTGATCGCACAGTTCGATTCACTCGAGCAGGCACAAGCTTGGGCAGATAGCGATCCGTACGTCGATGCGGGAGTCTATGACAGCGTTATCGTCAAACCGTATAAAAAAGTATTACCCTAAGCCAAGATAGTGTCTGATAAAAGAAGCAAACTAAAACTAGCTGTAGAGCGGTTACAGCCTGGCGTGTTTATCGAAGTACCAGGTAAATGGAAGGCTCATCCGTTCTTGTTTAATAGATTTCGGCTAAGCAATACACAACAGATAGCGATACTTAAGCGCTGTGGGTATGAGCATGTGTATGTGGATCCAGGCCGTAGCACGGCTAAGCCATTATCGGAGCCTGCAAGCCAAACACATCAAGTGGCGATCTCCGATGAAGAGTTAACTAAGAGTATCGAGTTACTGCATCAGAAAAAAGAAGCGCAAATCGAGGCGATGCAACTCTACCGACGATCGCTAAAAAAATGCCAAGATGATTATATGGGCGCCCTCGCTCAGGTTCGTGGTCTCTCGAGCCGATTACGTTCTCGTCCGCTAGAATCAATTGCTCAAGCCGAGGAGGTCATTAGTAGCCTTAACGATGCGCTCCAGCAAAAAGAAGAACTCGTATTACATTTGGTCAGTGATGATCGTGACAACAGCGATCTACATCACCATAGTTTGTCCGTTTGTGTCTTAGCGATGTTGGTCGGTAAATATATTGGGTTAGGCGACATCGCGATGGTAGAACTTGGATTAGCTGGCCTACTCCATGATATTGGTAAACTAAAGATCCCCAAGAATGTCTATAAAAGCAAGACTATCGGTAGCGACCAACGGTCCCATATTATTCGCCAGCACCCACAGTATGGCCTAGAAGTACTTAAGCTGTGTCCGACTATTAACGACAATATCAAGCTAGCAATAAGCCAGCATCATGAATTTGCTGACGGCAGCGGATACCCAAAACGTCTGACTCGGCAAAGCTTAGCCGATAATTCGTTAATCATTTCCTTAGTGAATTACTATGAGAAGCTACGCTTTCCATACGATCTTGAGACGAATAAAGAGAAATCTCCGGCACTCGCCCTGTCACACTTATTTAAATTTCATAAGTCTCGTTTTGATCCGGTGCATCTTACGGCATTCATCAAAACAATGGGGGTCTATCCACCAGGTACTTTTGTGGCGTTATCCAACGGTCAATTTGGTATCGTGATGAGCGTCAAAGCGAGCCAGATATTGACACCGTATGTGATGGTTTTTGACCCTAATGTAGTGCGCAGCGAAGCACCCATCATAGACACCTCACTTGAAGATATCAGCATCGATAAAGCGCTGACGAGTGATAAAGTACCGCAAGAGATCCAAGAATATCTTTGCCCGATCGCTAAAACGGGTATTTATATCGGAATTTAACCGCATTCCACGACCAATGGATAACAAATTAACGGCTATAGCGGTTGTTTGTGATCCAATGGTTAGTTTAAAATAACCTATTGTATCAGTGATAAGAATCAAACATATGAAAGCCATATCCTTTAATATCAACGGCCTTAGAGCCCGCCTCCACCAATTACAAGAATTAATAGACAAGCATCAGCCTGAAGTTATTGGCTTGCAAGAGATTAAAGTGGACAACCCACAGTTCCCATTAGAAGCCGTTGAGGCCATGGGTTATAAGGTGTTCTATCATGGTCAAAAGGGACACTACGGTGTCGCCCTAATGACTAATCTAGAGGTTGAAGACGTACAATATGGCTTCGACACTGATGAAGATGATGCGCAGCGTCGAATGATTATGGCCACTGTGACGACCAAGTCGGGTAATAAAATCCGCGTACTCAATGGTTACTTCCCGCAAGGTGAAAACCGTAGTCATGAAACAAAATTCCCGGCCAAGGAAAAGTTTTATCAAGATCTCCAGCAGTATCTAGTGACTAACCATACCAATGAGGAAAACGTCATTGTTATGGGCGATATCAATATTTCGCCCGCTGAAATTGATATCGGGATTGGACCTGATAACGCAAAACGCTGGTTAAGAACTGGTAAATGTAGCTTCCTACCGGAAGAGCGTGAGTGGCTGGCGACGTTAAAAGGTTGGGGATTGGATGATACCTTCCGCCTTCTTCACCCTGAGCGCGAAGAATGCTACAGCTGGTTCGATTATCGCTCCCGTGGTTTTGATGATAACCGCGGTCTACGTATCGATGTTATTCTTGCCACTCCGGGGCTTAGCCAGTATTGCTTAGAATCGGATGTGGATTATCAATTACGCGGCATTGAGAAGCCTTCTGATCACGCGCCAATTTGGTCAACATTTGAGTGCTAAGCGCGATTAAGTAGCGTGCTCTATGTGCGCTACTTTAACCAACTTATCCTACTTCCGATAATCAACATCCCCAAGGAATACCAAATACAATGATCACTTTGCGCTACGCGACTATCGCTGATTTGTCAGCGATAAATGATATCTATAATCATTTTATCCTCAATTCAGCCATCACCTTCGATGTTGAGCCATGGGATTTAACACGCCGCACGCAATGGTTTGAGGAAATGGTGCACAGAGCCGACAGTGTATTATTAGTCGCTTGTGATGGTGATAGTACGATTGGATTTGCCTATAACAGTCCCTATAACGATAAAGCAGCGTTTAATCGTTCAACTGAAATAACGATTTATAAAGCTATTGATTGCACGATAAAAGGCGTAGGAAAGAACCTATATCAGCGCCTATTTACGGAGTTAAAACAGAAACAATTCCATCGCGCTTACGCGCTTATCACCGTACCCAATATTGCGTCTTTCAAGCTACATCAACAACTTGGTTTTAAACAAGTCGGTGTACTCTCTGAGGTGGGCGAAAAAATGGGTAAGCATCACGATGTCGC
>Ga0105356_10002071_pt1 | contig 20062 bp, 16 predicted proteins | sample GOMGulsemesocosm_3_FD_83502 | JGI IMG/M metagenome (GOLD analysis project Ga0105356, IMG submission 83502) | Methane-oxidizing microbial communities from mesocosms in the Gulf of Mexico - GOM9D Gulf of Mexico | ecosystem: Environmental > Aquatic > Marine > Cold seeps | place: Gulf of Mexico... | reverse complement strand
CTCATAACCCGAAGGTCACTGGTTCGAGTCCAGTTCCCGCTACTAAAAAAGCTTCAACTAATAGTTGAAGCTTTTTCTTTTTTATTGCTTTTTCCTATTGTCTTTTTTAGATCTTTATTACAGCCAAAAGAGCATTGTTTTTTTTTTTACGATTTCATTGGAGTGAACTAAGCTTTTTTTAGCTCGAAAACAGATCAAACAATAATTTTACTTAAAACTAGTTTATGTGATAGTTGTTTGTGATTAAATACTTCTATTATGATGTGACATTAAGCTATTAATCATATATTTGGAAGCTTTATAATTCAATTGAAACTTAATGAAGTTGTTGTTTAGAACCCTATTCGTATTTTATTTATTTGTTATAGCTGTCCCTAGTTATGGACAAGAGACTTTACCTATATATTCAGATTACTTATCAGACAATGTTTTTTTGATCCATCCTTCTGCAGCTGGCATTGGTTCTTGCGGTAAAATAAGATTGACAGCAAGAAAACAATGGCAAGGAGTAGAGAATGCACCAGAATTGCAAACGTTGAGTTTTCATAACAAATTTGGAGATAAAGCGGCATTGGGTTTAGTAATGTTTAATGATAAAAACGGTTTTCATTCGCAAAAAGGAGTTCAAGCTACTTATGCTTTCCATTTAGAAGTTGGTAATGGAAGTCAGTTTGAGCAGTTGTCTTTTGGTTTGTCAGCTACGGCTGTTCAAAATCAATCGGATCAGAGAACTTTTTCTGGAGATCCAGCAGTGCAACAATTGATAGAAAGTACAAGTTATTTTAATGCCGATTTTAGTGTTGCATACCATAGAGCGGGATTTTCATCCTACTTTACAGTTAAGAACATTTTGTTGTCTGCAGAAAACAATCTAAATAATAGTTTAGAGCCTTTAGATTTAAGAAACTACATCTTTAGTTCTGGGTATTATTTTGATTATAGAAATATGCTTCAATTTGAGCCTTCTATAATGTTGCAATACAAAGAAGCAACTGGAGAGGTGATTGGGGATTTTAATATTAAAGCGTATAAAAATTTAAAAGGTGCACAGCTATGGGCAGCTTTATCTTATAGACGAAGTTTCGATAGCAAAGCTATTGAGAACTTGCAATACATTACACCAATCGTTGGGATTAATTACAATCAATTAATGGTTTCATATACTTATACAAAACAGTTGGGTGAGATTGTTTTTTCAGATGCTAGTTATCATCAAATAACCTTAGGGATTAACGTTTTATGTAAACGTCAAAGAGCTGCTGCTTGTCCTAATATTAATGCTTCTTTTTAAGATTAAAAGTCTAGTTGTATTATGGATGTATTTTCTTTATTTTCTAGGATATGCTCGAGTACTTCTGTAGCTGTATTGATGTAGAACTCGTTTTGAAAATCAATGTTTACTTTAGAGGATAACAAGTCGTTTTTTTCTAAAATGGCCTTCGTTTGTCTTGCAACAGCCTCACCAGAATCAATTATTGTTATTTGACTTCCAATGATTTCTTTAATCTGTGGGATCAAGTAGGGGTAATGTGTACAGCCTAAAACTAAATGATCAATATTATTTTCAATAAAAGGTTTTAAATGCTTCTTTAGCAATTGATTCATTTCTGGTGAGATCAATTTATTGTTCTCAATTAATTCAACCAATCCATTCCCTATTTGTTCTATAATTTTAATGCTTGTGTCTAAATTATTTGCTGTGCTAGCAAATAATTGACTGTTCAATGTACCTTGAGTTGCTAAAATTCCAATAGTCTTTGTTTTTGTCTTTAATGATGCTGGTTTTATTGCTGGTTCAATGCCTATAAAAGGTACTTGATATTTTTCTCTTAAGTACTTTATAGCGTTTGTTGTGGCAGTATTGCAGGCTACAACAATAAGTTTGCAATTTTTATTCAGTAAGTATTCTGTGTTCTTTATGGCCAATGCAATGATTTGGTCAGTAGATTTTTGACCATAAGGAGCATTTTTGCTATCAGAAAGGTAGATCGTTTTTTCTAAAGGAAGAAGTGTGTGTATTTCACTCCATATTGAAGTTCCTCCAATTCCAGAGTCAAAAATTCCAATAGGGTTTTCTTTGATAGATTTCATGTTCAGATAGCCATTGCTTTTTTAAACGATCATATGTTGTTTGCTATTCGTATTCTTTTTAACATACTCATTTCATAGGTATACAAAAATAAAAAATCCTGCGAATAATGCAGGATTTTTTATTTTATAATGAGGATGTTTTTCTTAGAATCCTAATTTTGCTTTAACAGAAGCATAAATGTCTTCACCTTTTTCAAAAACAATCAACCCTTTTCCTGCTGATGCATCAAATATGTATACAAGACCTTTAGAAGCAGCAACATCTTTAATTGCTTGTTGAGCTCTTTCTAAAATTGGAGTTAATTTTTCTTGATATTTCTTTTGCATATCTTGAGTAGCGAACTTTTCTGCTTGTTGAATTTTTGCAGCAAACTGTTGAACTTCTGCTTTTCTTTTTGCATTCGTTTCAGGAGTTTGTGCTTTTTCTTCGGCAGCGTATTTTTTTATCTTGTCCTCATACTTTTTTGCCATTGCAGTAATTTCATCTTTATATGTCTTCTGCATTTTTTGTAACTCAGCCTCCATTTTTTGGGTAGCAGGCATGTTCTTGATCAACTTGTCAGTCTCAATATGCCCTATTTTTTGTGCATTTGCAACACCACCAACACCTAACATAAATACAGCAACTAATAGTAAAGTTTTAAAATGTTTCATTTTTCTTGTTTTAATTTAATTTATTTTTTAATTGTTCCCCTTTTTCTTTAAGGCGTTTTTTTTATCTAATAATATTTTTCTTTTTGCAGCTCTTTCTTTTAGCTTGGTATCTCTTTTTATTTGTATCGCTTTCTTTAAAGCTTCTTTTTTTGCTAGCTTAGATTTTTTAATCTCGTCTATCTTTTTTTGTGTTGCAGTTTTCTTTGCTGAAACATTTGCCTTAGTCGTCTTTATTTTTCGGTCTTTAACGATACTTGATAAAACGAGTTCGCTAATATCGTATTTTTTATTTGAATACAGCATTACTAATTCACTAGATTTATCAAAAACGAAATCGTACCTTTTTCTTTTAGCAATACTCTGTATTACATTGTAAATTTGATCTTGTACTGGCTTAACCAATTGCTTTCTCAATAGAAACATATCTCCTTTTGGTCCAAAGTATAAAGATTCAAAACGAGCCAACTCTTCTTGTTTTATAATGATGTCTTCTTCTCTCTCTTCAATTAAATCGCTAGTTAAAATGGCTTTTTCATTTGTCAAGTCTGTTTTTAAAACTTCAATATGTCTTTCTAACTTCTTTAATCTAGACTTCCATTGTTCTACTTTTGAATTCAAGTTGTCTTGAGCGTTTAGGTATTCTGGAACATTTTCTAAAATGTATTCCATATCAAAATACGCAATGGTCTGTCCTTTTTGTGCAAAACTGATTTGTATTGATAATACAAAAGCGATTAATAATAGTGTTTTTTTCATCTTTATAGTTATTTTTTTGAAAAAACCGTGCCAAAAAAATAGCCCCTCTTTTAAGTAAACCTTTTTTTTAGAATTGTCTTCCTATGATAAAATGTGTTTGCCATCCAGATTTTTCTCCATTTGGAATACTGATTGAAGAAGGAAGAGGGTCAAACCCATGTGCAAAATCAATACCTAATAAACCAAAAGCAGGCATGAAAATTCGAATACCAAATCCAGCTGACCTTTTTAAGTTAAACGGATTATACTCTTTAAAATTGTCATACGAGTTTCCTGCTTCTAAGAAACCTAATGTATAGATTGATGCAGATTGTTTATCTGTGATAGAGTATCTAAGCTCCATTTGAAACTTATTATATATTGTTCCTCCATTGATTGAAGATAATCTATTGTTTTCATATCCTCTTAAGCCAATAGTTTCTCTTCCATCTAACTGGTATGAAGCCAATCCATCACCACCAACAAAATAGTGTTCGAATGGTACTGCTCCAATTTTGTCATTATAATACCCTAAATATCCACCTTCGGCATTTGTCATTAAAACCAATTTATTTGTGAATGCAGTGTACCATTTTCCTTTAACACTCAGCTTGTAGTATTCCATCCACTTGTATTTTTCTTTTGCTTCAAGGTTTGTATAATCCTTTTTATTGAAAAGAGAATATGGAATGGTTAACTTTGCTCCAACACTAAATTCAGAACCTGATGTTGGGAATATTGGACTTGGTCCAGAAGAGTTTCTACTCAATACAATATTGTATGCTAAGTTATTTAAACTTCCGTTATTTAATAGCTCACCTCCAATGTTAAAAGCATAGTTATTAAGGCTTAAATTCTGGTAGCTAATAGTTTGTGATAGCTGGAAAAAATCATCTGGCCATTGCAAACGTTTTCCTAAGCCTATTGATGCTCCAATAATCTTTAAATTCTGACTTTTATCAACAGTGTTTGTTGTGAAATCTGAACGATATTGGTTCGAATTGTAAATTGAAAAAGATAGTGACTGTGGTTTTTTACCACCCAACCAAGGCTCTGTAAAAGAAAAACTATAGGTGCTGTAAGTTCTACTAGCTTGCAAACGAAGTGATAGTTTCTGTCCGTCACCTGTTGGTAGAGGTCTATATGCCTTTTTGTTAAAAATATTCCTAATAGAAAAGTTGTTAAAAGACAACCCTAAAGTTCCAATAAATGCGCCACCACCGTAACCACCTTGAAGTTCTATTTGACTTCCTCCTTTTTCAACAACTGTAAAATCGATATCTGCAGTTTTATTTTGGTAATTTGGTACCACATCAGGACTAACATTGGCATCAAAGAAGCCTAGCTGACCAATCTCTCTAATTGATCTAATGATTTTAGATCTACTAAATAAATCTCCTGGTTTTACTCTTAGTTCTCTATAAACTACATGGTCATTTGTTTTGTCATTACCATATACAGTAACCTTTCTTATTGTTGCTTGTTCGTCTTCTCTAATTCGTATCTCTACTGTAATAGAATCGTTAACTACTTTTGTTTCTACTGCACTAATAGTAGCAAAAAGGTACCCATTGTTGTGATATAAGGTTTGGATGTCTTCAGAAGTAGGTGTGTTATCTCCGGTTACTCTTTCTTTTAAGACAGTTCCGTTGTAAATATCTCCTTTGTTAATTCTTAATCTTCCTCGTAGTTGAGCGTCAGAGTATCTGCTGTTTCCAACAAATAAAATATCGTTAAAGTAATATTGTTTTCCTTCTTCAACGTCTATTTCTAAACTGATTGTATTGTCTTTGTTCCAAATTAGTTTGTCACTAATTATACGTGCATCTCTATATCCAGATCTGCTATATTTTTCGATAATACTTTCTAAATCTACTTTGTAATTATCGTCAATGTATTTAGAAGCTTTCCAGAACCTACCAAGCATCTTTTGTTTGGTGTTGCTCATAAAGCTTCTTAGTTTTTTACTAGAAAAAGCATTGTTCCCCTTGAAAATAATTTCTTTGATTTTTATTTTGCTTCCCTTATCTATATGAACAGACATGTTTACTGTATTAATGTCTGATGTATCTTTAACAGTGTTGATAGATATTTTTGTTTTCAAAAAACCTTTATCAGTATATTCTTTTTTGAAATAGTTATTAGAAGTAACCAGTAAGTTGTCAGTTACCATGGTTCCTTTTTTAAGGTCAGTTTCTTTTTGAAGTTCTCTCGCTTTAGATTTTTTTACTCCTGTAATACGAATGTTGTTTAGTTGTGGTAATTCATCTACATCAAACTGTAAGTATACATTGATGCCGTCTAGCTTTGCTAAATAAACATCTACATTGCTAAATTGTTTGCTTTCGTATAGTTTCTTAATAGCACTTGTTAATTTATCTCCAGGTAATTTTATCAATTGCCCTGTTCTTAACCCAGTAAATATTTTGACAGTTTCTTCGTTGAATTTTTTCAACCCAGTAACAGTTATCCCCCCTAAAACGTATTCTTTTCCAGCAGTATAATCAATCTTTGAAGTCGTTATTGGTGTTTTTATAACAGGAATTGTATCTTTTGGATTGATAATCTCTGTTTTTTTAACATCGTTTTTTTCTTGTGCATGCACATTAAATGTTAAAAAGCTAATTAGAAGTACTACTGCGAAAGTATATTTACTCATTTGATGTTTCAATTTGTTCGCCGGTTTTACCAAAGCGTCGTTCTCTATTTTGATATTCAATTATTGCGTCAAAAAAATCGCTCTTTCTAAAATCTGGCCAAAGTATATTTGTAAAATATAATTCGGCATATGCCATCTGCCATAATAAAAAATTACTAATACGTTGCTCTCCGCTTGTTCGTATCATTAAATCTACATCGGGCAAATTAAATGTATATAAATGATTATTAATAACTTTTTCGTTAATTTCTTCGATTTCAAGTTCGTTATTAACAACTTTTTTAGATATGTTTTGCATTGCGTTAACAATTTCTTCTCTAGAACCATAGCTTAAAGCGAGTGTTAAGGTAATTCTAGAATTTTTTTGTGTTGCTTCAATAACTTCTGATAAAACTTTTTGGGCTTTTGAAGGTAGGCTATTTAGTTTCCCAATTGCGTTAACTTTTACACTGTTTTTTTGGAAATCAGGGAGTTCTTTTTTTAATGAAGTAACCAAAAGGTTCATCAAAGCATTTACTTCTAGTTTGGGTCTGTTCCAGTTTTCTGTAGAAAATGCATACAATGTAATTGCTTGTACTCCTATTTCTGCAGCTGCAGAAATAGATTCTCTTACAGATGTTAGTGCGTTTTTATGACCAAAAACCCTTGCCATTCCTTTACCTTTTGCCCAACGCCCATTACCATCCATAATAATGGCAACGTGTTGTGGTACTTTTTGTAAATTAATGTGTAGTTTTTTATCCATATTTTATCTTAATTCTGAGTAACATGCTGGTCTTCCAAAAGCGTATACTAAAGAAATTCCTGTAAACATATACCAATCATTAGAGTTTCCCCCAAAATTTAATGATTGTATTTTATTCGTTGTATAATCAATGTCGTCTTTAAATGTATATCTAATTCTAGTTTCAATTGCAAAACCAATATTATCAGCTATTCTAGTTTTAAATCCTAATCCGAAAGGAATTGCAAAAGAAGTTGCATTTTTTAAATTATATTCACCTGTTGAGACTTCAGATGCTACTGTGTTGTAATTAAATGCCGCTAATTCTAATAAAATATAAGGAGTGTAACTTTGATCTAATGATGTCATATCATATTCAAAAAAGTTATACTCAATACCTACTGCGAATTCTTTAATTTCGTTTTTAAAATTAAAATTTCTATTTATTCGTACGCTATTTGATGATTTTGCATCGTCACCAGAAATGGCAAGATAACTCAACGTTGCTCTTAGTGCAATTCTTGGGTTTATATTGTTTTTGTAAATGATAGAGCCACTAAAATTATTGGGTAATAAATAAGCTGTTTTGCCTACATCCCCAACGTAGTTTGACCCTCCAATAAATGCCCCAATTTCATGTATTTGACCCCAAGAAATACTTGTAATACAAATACATACTATTGCTAATAGTTGTTTCTTCATCTTGAAAATAGCGTGCAAATATAGTTAATTCAATTCGCTTTGTAAAGTTAATAACTCGTCTTTTTTGAATAACAACTATTTTGGTGTTTTATTGTGGTGTAGACTTATTGTTTTGGCTTGTTCCTGGTGTCTTCTCCCCACAATAACTTACTTCTTAATGTTTTTAAGAAAGATTGATTTGTAAGTAAAACACTTTTAATCTTGAACGGTGCTTTTTCTATGAAAATTTGTGTGTTTTGATTGGCAGAGGCAATTCTTGAATCCAATGAGATTAAAAAGTCATTTTCTCTACCACTTACTTCAAGTTTTATTTTTGTTTTATCTGAAATCACCAACGGTCGAGCATTTAAATTATGAGGAGCAATTGGAGTAATGACAATACTTTTCGAATTTGGTAAAACAACGGGGCCATTGCAGCTTAAAGAGTAGCCTGTAGATCCTGTTGGGGTTGCAACAATTAATCCGTCTGCCCAATAGTTTGTTAAGTATTCTCCATCCAAATAGGTTTTTACACCAATCATAGAGGTGGTGTTTTTTCTCGCGACAGTTAATTCATTTAGTGCGAAATTTATGTCTGAAAAGGCTTCGTTTTCTGGAGTTGTCTTTACGCTTAAAAGAGTTCGTTCTTTAATTGTGTACTCTCTGTTTATAAGTGATTCAATTGCTTCGTCTATTTGTTCTTTTTGAATGGTTGCTAAAAAACCAAGTCGACCCGTATTGATTCCTAATATTGGAATATCTAAATTTCTGACAAATGTAACAGCACGTAAAATTGTTCCATCACCTCCAATTGTAAACAAGATATCAAAAGAATTATTTAAATCGTTGAAATGAGAAAAAGTTGGGTATTTTTTTGGAAGTGATTTGTCTTTTTGAAAAACATCATAAAATTCTTTTTCAAAAAAGACCACAATATTCTTTTCTTGTAAAGCCTTTAATAAAAGAAGCACTTCGTTTAATGCATTTGCATTGTATGATTGCCCATAAATGGCTACTTTTTTCATTGCTTATGTGTTTAAGAATTTTTGAAGATAATCAGACCTGTTTTTTAGATCTTCTAAATAGAAATCATCTTTATGTTCAGTGATTATTACATAGTTGTAACGCCTAAATGTTTGGATAATTTCATTGATCTCTTGCGAAGCTATTTTTAATGTCATTGTAACAACATCTGTAGTCATTTCAGATTGATAGGCACCTAGTAATACACCGCTGTTTGACTCTACAATTTGAGAAATTTCACTCATAGAGTATTCAATATTGTTTTTTTGAACAATTAAAGTAAATCCATCATTCGCTAAAAATGGCGTTGAAGAGAAGTTGTCTAATATGTCTGCCAACTCAATATATCCTATGTAATTGTTTTCTGAAATGACTGGAATGATATTCGCGTCATTATCTGCGAAAATTGAAAGCAATTCTAATGTAGAGCTCTTGGTGTCAGAGTGATATTGATAAAACAAATCGGTAAAATTCTCAACGTTTTGCTCAATATCTTCAATAGTTCTAATATCACTTTGAGAAAAACAACCTAACAACTTTCCGTTTTCTACAACGGGGATGTGAGTTATTGGTAAATTTTCGCAAAGCTTTTGAGCCTTGCCAATCTTACACTTTAATGTTAAGGGTTTAAAATCTTTTAATATGTAATCAGTAATGTTCATTTAGTACGAATATAAACTAAAAAGCTTAATAATTTTATTGAAATGAGTACTTTTGCTAATTAGATTTTTAAGATGGCAAAGTTAAGTGTAAATGTAAATAAAATAGCAACATTGCGTAATTCTCGTGGAGGAGACGTTCCAAACTTGGTAAAAGTTGCAGGTGATATAGAACGTTTTGGAGCAGAGGGAATTACGATTCATCCAAGGCCTGATGAACGTCATATTCGATATCAAGACGCGTACGATTTAAATGAAACGGTTACTACAGAATACAATATTGAGGGAAATCCGATTCCGAAATTCATGGATATGGTGTTAGCAATTAAGCCAACTCAGGTAACTTTAGTTCCAGACGGAATCAATGCATTGACATCTAATGCTGGTTGGGATACGATTATAAATCAATCTTATTTGCAAGAAGTAATTAAAGAGTTTAAGCAAAACGGAATTCGAACTTCAATTTTTATTGATACCGATATGAAATTGATTGAAGCGGCAGCGAAAACAGGAGCTGATAGAATTGAATTGTATACAGAAGAATTTGCAACTCAATTTGATTTAGGAAATAAAGAAGCTATAAAGCCATATACAGAAGCGGCTATTTTGGCACACAATTTAGGGTTGGGTATTAATGCTGGACATGATTTAAGTCTTGAAAACATCAAGTTCTTCAAAGAAAATATTCCAAACCTTGCTGAAGTTTCAATAGGACACGCTTTGATCTCTGAATCTTTATATTTAGGATTAGAAAATGTAGTGAATATGTATCTGCATAGACTCAAGTAGTATGCAAATTTTACATTCTAAAATAATTGGAATAGGAGAGCCATTGTTAATTTTGCACGGTTATTTTGGTAACGGTGATAATTGGAAAACGATTGCTGATAAAGTATCCGATAAGTTTCAGGTTCATTTAATAGATCAACGTAATCATGGGCGTAGTTTTCATACTGACGAATTTGATTACGAGCTGATGATTGAGGATTTATGTAATTATATTGAACATCACCAGTTAGAAAAAGTGAATTTATTAGGGCATTCTATGGGAGGGAAAACAGTGATGTTGTATGCTGTTGAGTTTCCCGAAAATGTAAGCAAATTGATTGTCGCTGATATTTCTCCTAGAATGTATCCTCCTCATCATCACGATATACTAGATGCATTAAATTCAATTGATTTTTCTGTTCAAAATTCCAGAAAATTGGTTGATGAAAAATTATCTGAATTGATTCCAGAAGTTGGGGTTCGTCAATTTTTGATGAAAAATATCTATTGGAGAGAAAAAGGAGTGCTAGACTTTCGTTTTAATCTTCAGTCTTTAACAGAGTATAATGACGAAGTTGGAGTAGGGTTGCCATCATTCACGATTTTTGAAGGAGAAACCTTGTTTTTAAAAGGAGAAAATTCAGGTTACATCTCTTCAGATGAAGAACCTTTGATAAAAGCTCACTTTCCAAATTCAAATATTACAACAATTAAGAGTGCAGGGCATTGGCTACATGCAGAAAACCCTTCTGATTTCCTTAAAGCTGTAAAAGAGTTTTTGAATTAGTGTCTTTTTAGTATTTTATTGAGTTTCTAAATAATAAAAAAACAATTTTGTTTTTACTGCTAAATTTAGAACTACTTAATTTTGATCCGATTGATGCCCCTGATTTTTGTTTGGTCGCTACAAATTTACTGGCTACAATTGCGCCAATTAAAGTCCTGGTAGCGTACTCATAATGGGAATATCAAATAAATGTATTGTTTTCTTTACTCCTTTCATTATAGTTATATCGGCACCATTTGGAAGTGGAATTACAGAGCTGGTAATCATAATAACTTCCATCTTAATAATGCCTCCAATTATTAATCCTGCAATTACGGCAATGATGTTTTTTAATTAGATCTTACTTTGTGATTGTTTGTTTTAATGCTTTGATAAATATGTGAAAACTCAAGTTGTTGATATTCAGTAATTAAAAATGTATATTTGATTTCAACTTTAAAAACAAAATATATGGATAACCTATCTGCACAGCAAGATTCGAAAATAATGTCACCAAAAGAATGGGCATTAACAATATTTTTAGCTTCATTACCAATTATAGGATTTATATTGGTGTTGGTCTGGGCTTTTGATAGTAGTACAGATTTACAGAAAAAGAATTGGGCAAAAGGCACTTTACTTTTAATGTTTATCTATTTTATTTTAGCAATGCTATTTTTATTTATGTTTGGTGGTTTTGCTTTGTTAGCAGGGTTAAATAGTTAGTGTAAATCTTGCATCATAACAATATATAGAGGGAATAACCTCTTTGAGGACTGATTTTTCTTTAGTTATTTTATAATATCCAGTTTCTAAATTGAAATATAAATTACGATTTTCTGTTGATGCAACTATGTGTTCATCAGAATGTCTTGATGAGTTTTCTTTAAATATAGCTTGATCAACAACCGTTGTTTTTAAATGCCTTGACAAGTCGTCTTCAAAAACAGAGTAAAATGAGCAAACACCTTTGGTATCCCATATATGATATCTAGAGAATTCACTATCAGGAGTGTTATAGGTGTCAAAATGAATGTCTTTAAGTGGAATTTTAAAGGTGTCTATTAAAAGGAAGTTCTTTTCTATTTTAACGAATCGCTGATGCGTTTTGCCCTTTTTTTTAAATAAGTTATAAAAAAGCATTACTGTTATAAATAATAAAATACTCAGTTCTATGGAGTTTTCTGAAACATTTGACAAGCCATTAACGGAAATAATGCCAATTATGGCAGCAAGAGCAATGAATAATGAACATCCACTTGCAAATGATTCATAGTCTTTTGTTTTATGTCCATTGTAGGCAAATACCATATTAGTTCAATTTAAAAGCAATCTGTTCTTTCTCTAACGTAGTTAGTAGTTCGTTGGTGATTTTTACTTTGGTGTTTCTGCTTAGTAAATTCAATTCAATTTTCTCTTTTGCATTCCAAACTGTAAAGTGAACACTTTGTGAACCACCATTCGTAACACATAGATGTTGTAAGTCTCTTATTTTATCTTCAGTAACTTCATTAAGAGCAAGTTTAAATGTGATTTTTTTACACATTTCATCCATGATGTCGTGCAGTAGTTTAAAATCAGTAAACTGTATTCTTGGTTCGCCCGCAATTCCTGTATCTTTATTTACCCAGCCTGGTTTTACAATGGTTTTTACATATAGGAAAGAAGTGGGTACTAGGAAGTGTCTGAATTTCATGTACTCTTCACCAAACATTCTAAATTCATTACTTTCTTTGTAATCTTCAATAATAAATGTTGCCCATCCTTTTCCTGCTTTAGAAACACGATGCTGAACATCTGTAACAATTCCGGCGAAAGACAAACTCATACCTGCAACTTTTGCCAAGTCTTCTTTGAAGTAAGACAAGTTCGCGTTGCAAAACTTCAACTCATTTTTAAAATCATCTAAAGGATGTGCAGAAATATAAATTCCAACAACCTCTTTTTCTTTTCCCAGTAATTCCATCGTTCCCCAGGTTTCACTTTCAGGAATAATGGGTTCGGGTAGTTGAATGTCAGATGCTTCTCCAAATAACGAAACTTGCGAAGAGTTTTCTCCGTCTTGGTATTTGTTTCCGTATTTCAATGCCTTCTCTAAAAAAGTAGCTCCTTTTTCGTCGGCAACATAATATTGCGCTCTATGAGTATCTGTGAAAGAATCAAATCCACCTGCTAAAATCAATCCGTCAAAAGCTTTTTTATTAGCAACACGTAAATCTACGCGTTTGGCAATGTCAAAAATAGAAGCAAATTTTCCGTTTTCTTTTCGTTCGTCAATAATTGCTTTTACAGCCGAACTACCAACGCCTTTTATAGCTGCCATTCCAAAACGAATATTTCCTTCGTCATTTACAGAAAATTTCGAATATGATTCGTTCACGTCTGGTCCTAAAACGATAATTCCAGAACGCTTGCATTCTTCCATAAAGAAAGATACTGCTTTAATGTCATTCATGTTATTAGATAGCACGGAAGCCATATATTCAGCAGGATAATGCGCTTTTAGGTAAGCGGTTTGATAGGCGATCCAAGCGTAACAAGTAGAGTGAGATTTGTTAAATGCATAACTCGCAAATGCTTCCCAATCCTTCCATATTTTTTCTAATTTTTTTGCATCATGCCCGTTTTTACCAGCTTGTTCTATAAACTTGGGTTTCATTTTAGCAAGCACAGAAATCTGCTTTTTACCCATGGCTTTACGCAAAACATCGGCTTCACCTTTGGTGAAATCTGCTAGCTTTTGAGACAATAACATTACCTGCTCTTGGTAAACTGTAATACCATAGGTCTCAGCCAGGTACTCTTCCATTGCAGGTAAATCGTACTCAATATCTTCGATGCCGTGTTTTCTGTTAATAAAAGATGGAATGTATTCCATTGGTCCAGGTCTATACAATGCATTCATTGCAATTAAATCGGCAAAAACAGTTGGCTTTAAAGAGCGCATGTGTTTCTGCATTCCTGGAGATTCATATTGGAATATTCCTACAGTTTCTCCTCGTTGAAAAAGCTCATAGGTCTTTACATCATCTAGCGGAAAATTCTCTGGGTCCAATTCGACACCGTGTCTTGCTTTTACAATTTTTACAGTATGCTTAATTAGTGTCAAGGTTTTTAATCCCAAGAAATCCATTTTCAGTAAACCGGCGCTTTCTACAACCGAGTTGTCGAACTGGGTTACGTACATGTCAGAATCTTTGGCAACTGTAACAGGAACGTAATTGGTAATGTCTGATGGAGTGATAATTACTCCGCAGGCATGTATTCCGGTATTTCTTACAGAGCCCTCTAAAACACGAGCTTTGTTAATGGTTTCGGCACTTAAGTCATTTCCTTCTGATAGTCTTTTTAATTCGTTTACCAATTCTATTTCTTCAGAACGTAGCTTTTCTTTTAATCCCTTCTCATCCAAAGAAAACATTTTCTTTAGCTTCATTCCCGGAATTAACTTCGCAATTCTATCAGCTTCAAACAGTGGTAAATCTAACACTCTAGCAGTATCTCTAATAGAAGATTTTGCTGCCATTGTTCCATAGGTAATAATCTGAGCAACTTGGTTTGCACCGTATTTATCAATTACATAATCCATCACTCTACCACGCCCTTCATCGTCAAAATCAATATCTATATCGGGCATCGATACACGTTCTGGGTTTAAGAAACGCTCAAAAAGTAAGTCATACTTTATCGGGTCTAAATTGGTAATCCATAAACAATAGGCAACTACAGATCCTGCTGCAGATCCACGTCCTGGTCCAACAGAAACACCCATGTTTCTGGCTTCTCTAATAAAATCTTCAACAATCAGAAAATAACCAGGATACCCAGTTTTTTCAATTACTTCCAGTTCAAAATCCAGTCGTTCGCCAATAGGTTCGGTAATTTCTCCATACCTTTTCTTAGCGCCTTCATACGTTAGATGGCGTAAATAATTGTTCTCACCTCTTTTGCCTTTATCTTCTTGGTCTTTTATGTCTTGAAATTCATCAGGGATGTCAAAGGCAGGTAATAAAACATCACGTGCTAATGTATAGGGCTCTGTTTTGTCCACCACTTCTTGAATGTTGGTAATTGCATCTGGCAAATCAACAAACAATTGTTTCATTTCATCCGAAGACTTGAAATAATATTCGTCGTTTGGTAATCCGTATCTATACCCTCTGCCTCTTCCTTTAGGTGTGGCTTGTTTTTCACCATCTTTTACACACAATAAAATATCATGAGCGTTGGCGTCTTCTTTATTTAGGTAAAAGGTGTTGTTTGTGGCAACGGTTTTAATATTGTGTTTTGCAGAAAACCTTAGTAAGGTTTCATTTACGATTTTTTCATCCTCTTGGCCGTGACGCATCAATTCGATATAAAAATCGTCTTGAAATTCTTGTTGCCACCAGAGCAAGGCTTCTTCTGCTTGCTTCTCTCCAACGTTTAAAATTTTACTTGGAACTTCTCCATATAAATTCCCTGTTAAAACAATTAAATCTTCTTTGTATTTCTTGATGATTTCTCTATCAATTCTAGGAATATAATAGAAACCATCAACAAAGGCAATAGAAGACATTTTTGCTAAATTGTGATATCCTTTTTTGTTTTTTGCAAGAATTACAACTTGATAGCCATTGTCTTTTTTAGTTTTGTCAAGGTGATCTGTACAAACATTAAATTCACAACCAACGATTGGTTTTATAATCGTTTCTGTTGGCAGTTCTCCTTTGTCTATAAGATCTTCATTGGTAGCTTTAGCTCCTTTATTATGATTTAAAACGGCGCTCACAAAATGGAAAGCGGCCATCATATTTCCTGTATCTGTTAAGGCGATTGCAGATTGTTTGTCTTTGGCTGCATTTTTAACAATATTACCAATTTGCATGGTAGACTGTAAAACTGAATATTGTGTGTGATTGTGTAAATGCGCAAATTGAACATCTTTTAAATCAGCTATAGTTTGATCAGAAACAATACTTTTTTCGGCTCCTTTTTTAGCTTCAAAACGCTTTCTTATCTTCTCACTTTCTTTTTTTAGATTGATATGTTTTAAACCAATTACCTGAATTGATTTAGGATTTGCCTCAGAGAAATTTTTAAAATAACTCTCGTCAACATCTAATTGTTCTTTTGTGAATTCTCGTAAACGAATCAATTCTAAAAAACAACGTGTTGTAGCCTCTACATCGGCAGTTGCATTGTGCGCTTCTCCGAATCCTGTACCAAATAAATGATTATGTAGTTCTGTTAATGTTGGAAGTTTGAATTTTCCGTAACGACCACCAGGAATTTGACACATCATTGCCGTTTTCTCAGTACAAGTATCTAAAATTGGAAGCGAAGAAAGATTGCTCTCAATACCTAATCTATGGAATTCACATCCCATAATATTAAGATCGAAATTTAAATTTTGACCAACAATAAATTTTGTTTTTCCTAAAGCTTCATTAAATAACTGTAGGCTTTCTTCTAAAGTAATTCCTTTTTCTTGTGCTAAGTCAGTAGAAATCCCATGTATTCTTTCTGCATCATATGGGATGTTAAATCCGTCTGGCTGTATTAGAAAATCATTGTGTTCAAGCACGTTTCCTAATTCATCATGTAGTTGCCACGCAATTTGTATACACCTTGGCCAGTTGTCTGTGTCAGTAATTGGAGCATTCCAACTCTTTGGTAATCCGGTAGTTTCAGTGTCAAAAATTAAGTACATACGACTGTGGAGAAATGTTTTTATGGGGCTTTAAAAATACAAATAAATTACACATATTTAGAGACTAGTTATTAACAAAAAAAACCTCAAAAAAGAAGCGTTATTATGTATGAATTCTTGCTTTTTATTCTGAGTGTTTTTGTTACAATAACCTCTTTTGTATCCTTTATCCATTAAGAATGACAAGCCTCCTGAGATTGAAATTATATATTGCACGTAAGGCAACTCTTTGATTAAGTAGTGCTTTTGTCTTCGAAATACAAATTTTATCTGAGTTTCAATAACTGACCTGGGTGAATGTTTAAATTTTTCAACTCATTCAATTCCATCAGCTGTTTCAATGTCAAATTATTTGATTTGGCAATTGAATATAAGGTGTCTCCTTGCTTAACTATATAAGTTTTGTTTGGGAAAGCCTCTACGTTTATTGTCTTATTGATGTTTGCAACTACAAATTCTGTTCTTCTATTTTGTTGATGTTCTTCTTCAGAACATTTCACATAATTAGTACATCTGTTTTTTATTCTACTTTCTCCGTATCCTCTTGCAGAAATCCTGATAGGATTGATCCCTTGATTAACAATGTATTGCACGACAGATCTTGCTCTGTTTGTAGATAGTAGTTTGTTGTAAAGTTTTTTTCCTCTACTGTCTGTATGTGAGCCTCCTATTATTTTAATTTGTGGATATTTTTTCATTATCAAAACAACTTTATCAAGTTCTATTTGTGCATCGGGGCGTATGTCAAATTTATTATAGTTAAAATATATGGAGTTAATGTCAATAATTGTTTCTCCTCTTTCATTGGTCTTAACTTCTGAAGAAGAAATTTCTTTGTTTTGTAAGTATATGTTTAAGGGAATGTGCTTAAATTGTGAGGAGAATAATTTTTCACCATTAGAGTACTTTTCTTTGTTTGCAATTAATTTGTAATCGGTATCGCAATCAACAATAAATTTGAACTCTCCTTTTTTATTAGCATTCGTTTTTTCGAGCTCCTTTCCTTTCGCGTTGATGATGGTTATCAGTGCATTGGGTATTGTTTTTTTTGTTTCTTTATCCAAAACAACCCCTTCTAATGTAAACGTACATGGTTTTATTTCTACAATTTCTTCTTTTTGTATTTTAGTAAACCCGTAAATGTCATCATCACCTTTGCCGCCTTTTCTGTTACTGGTAAAAAAGCCCTTTTGGCCTGATTCATCTATTAGGTATCCAAAATCATCCATAGAGCTATTTATTGGTTCGCCTATATTAGTGATGTGAGTGTAGCTGTCAGAAGATTTTGATGCTTTGAATACATCTAACCCACCGAAACCGTTATGGTAATCTGAAGAAAAATATAATTCGTCTGATTTCGAGATGAATGGAAACATTTCTTTTCCTGGAGTGTTTATAATAGGGCCTAGGTTTTTGATTCCTCCAAATTTACCAGAATCAAAAAGTGCAACCTTATAAAGATCTGTTTGACCATGACCTCCTGGAATATCTGAAGTGAAATACAATGTTTTTTCATCCGAACTTAATGCGGGGTGTCCAATTGAATAACCCTTTGTACCAAGATCTAGTTCTTCTATTTTGGCCCATTTTCCTTTTGATTTGATTGCTCTGAATAGACCGAGTGTGTTTATTTTATGTTTTGAATAAGGTGTTTTTTTGAAGCCATTATTCCTTGTGAAATAGATGGTTTTTCCATCTTTTGAATAAATTATATTACTCTCATGGTGTTTTAAGTTTAAACTGTTTTTTAATTTCTTTATTGAGCTTCTAGATAGAGTTTCAGTACTGATATTTACTTTATACATATCTAAAAATGATTGGTTGTTAATTTTATGGATTTTTGCTTTTGTGTTAGAGGATGATGCAAAGATCAAATAGTTATTGGATATTGAAGAAGTAAAGTCAGAATATAGAGAGTTTATTGGTAGTTCTTTTAATTCATATGTGCTTGGTTTTTTCTTTAACTTTTCTAAATATGCGGATGTCAGTTTGAGATTGCTTTCTGAAGATCCAATAAATTTTCTCATCCAAATGTCTGATTCATTATACTCCTCAATAGCTTTTAATGCTTGTGCATATCTGTAATAATATATGTGTGGTATTTCTCCGTGAAATTTGACTAGTTTTTCATAAAAATAGGCTGCTTTTTTAAAATGTGAAATATGAAAGTTGGCATCCCCAATTTTTTTAAGGACTTCTTTATCATCTAAATTTAATTTTTTAAAATATGAATCTGAAATAATTGCATATTCTTGATTTTGATAATATTCGTTTATCTTCTTAGTTGTTACCTCTTGACTATGCAATGTAGCAAAGCTGAGCGTCAGTGTAATAACTATGGTTTTTATTAAAATAGATTTCATAATAATAGGTTTTTTTAAAAGAATCTTGGTGATTTGTATATAGATGATCTAGAAAAGTTTATTCTAATACATATTTCATGAGTTCCACCAGTATATTCGTTTTTAAAATTTGTTGTATAGTCATAAGCGTACCCAAGAAATATACTGTTTGAGGCGTAGAAGCCTAACAATCCGCTTACTGCAGCGTCTAGTCTATAGGCAGCACCTAGAATGAATTTTTCATTAAGTAAAAAATTGGCCGATAGGTCTAATGATAGAGGAGCACCCGAAGCTACTTTGGCTAAAAGAGCAGGTTTAAACCTTGTGTTTGATCCAATGTCAATAATGGTTCCTGCGATTATGTAATAATGATTTTTGAAACTGTAATTTATATTCAAGTCTAAATTTTCATACTTAGTCTCTAATAGGTGTGCTATAGCTATCTTACGATATGTCCTGTCAGCATAATAATATAAACCTGCACCAACTCTTGAGAATGTTTTATTAACGTTATTAGATGTAGCCAACGTTTGATTTGGGTTAAGGTTCCCCTTGGTTAAGTCAAGACTGAATTTTGACATGCCAGCTTTAAGTCCCAATGCTAATTTCCCATAGGCATTCAGTTGAATATGGTATGCTATATTTGCGTCAATTATAAAATCTTCACTTGGCCCAATGGCATCTTTACTTACATTTAAGCTAAATCCAAGGTTCTCTTTTAATATTCCTTCAATATTTAATGTTTGTGTAATAGGGGCTCCAGGAACATTTATCCATTGACTTCTGTGTAATAGTGTGATTTTAAATGTTTCTTCTGAGCCAGTATAGGCCGGGTTTATAATAGATGTATTATACATGTATTGAGTATACTGAGCCTCTTGTTGGGCAATTATATGTAGGTTGCTGTATAGAAGAAATACTATGATAAGCTGTATGTTAATTATGTAAGTTTTCATATGTTTTCGTTTTAATTATGCTATCGGTTTATATATAACCATCCGGTATACGTTTTTGAATCTTCATTGCCAAGATTTAAACTATAGAAATAGGTTCCTGAAGGTAATTTTGTGTTTTTGTCGTAGGTAATTCTACCTTCCGAATAACCATTCCAAGTATTCATGTAGCTCTCTTTTTTATAGACCATAACTCCCCACCTATTAAATATTTTAAGGGAATTGTTGGGGTAGTTTTCTACATTTTTAATAGTGAAATATGGATTGTTAGAGTCAATAACATTATAAATTTCTGTAGAAGGATCGAAACCTTGT
>Ga0105356_10002070_pt1 | contig 20065 bp, 14 predicted proteins | sample GOMGulsemesocosm_3_FD_83502 | JGI IMG/M metagenome (GOLD analysis project Ga0105356, IMG submission 83502) | Methane-oxidizing microbial communities from mesocosms in the Gulf of Mexico - GOM9D Gulf of Mexico | ecosystem: Environmental > Aquatic > Marine > Cold seeps | place: Gulf of Mexico... | reverse complement strand
CGCACGCCATTGGTAATAGTGTATGAATTGGCGTTGCCGTTGGCTCCCGTAGTCATGGCGGTAAAGACCGCTGTGCCGCCACCTGCGAGTTGTCTTAACGGTAAATCACTTAAATTCTGAGTGTTATCAAAGCTGGCGTACAAGGCATCGATAGACAACATTAGGTTATCATCAATACCATATTGCAGGGCGCTGGTGATATTTAAACGCTCCCGTTGATCGGCAAAATGAAAGGCGCGTAAGTTACCGGCAATATTGGCGCCGGTCACTTCATTGATGCCATCGCCATTAAGATCAAAATCAGCTTTACGATAGGCGATACCGTCGGCGCGATCCTCACGTAGATGACGATCGGAATATGCAAACCCGAGGCTAAAGCCTAACGTGTCATCGGCAAATATATCGCTATAGAGCAAGGTTGCCTTGGGATCGGTTGTTTCGGAGAAGTCATCGTAGGCGGTCGCAAATGAGGCGCTTAGTACCCGTTGTCCAGCATCGAGCGGACGATAGGTTTGGACATCGACGCTACCAGCTAAGCCGCCTTCAAGTAAGGTTGCAGTAGGGCTCTTATGGACTTCTAATCCTGATACCAATTCCGATTGCAACACGGCAAAGTTAAATGAGCGACCGATGGTACCACCATCGTTGTTTAGGTTAGCGCCAGGATTTGCCGATACAACAGTGCGTCCGTTGAGGGTCACGTTGACGAGATCTGGGCCTAGGCCTCGAATCGATATTTTTTGGCCTTCGCCCTTAGCGCGGTCAATAGAGACACCGCTAATTCGTTGTAATGATTCGGCGAGGTTGGTGTCGGGGAATTTACCGATATCCTCAGCCTTTACGATGTCCTGAATTCCATTAGCGTAGCGTTTGGCGTTCAAATTGGCTCTATGGCTGGCGCGAAATCCTTTGACTGAAATTACCTCGGTCTCAATTTTATTTAGTGTTTGTTTGGTTGACGGTGATGTTTCAGTTGCTAGCGCGGTTGTTGAAGACATGACTAACAGTGCCTGCGAACAGGCGAGGGCCAAATAACTTTTTCTTATTATCATTACATACTTCCTTAGTATGGTGGTTGTTATTGATAATGAACACTATGGTATTTTGTGTGTTTTGTCGACACTAATGTTGATTTCTTGTTAATTTATATGGCGTGTTAGTTTGCCAAGTATTTACAACTCCATACTTTTTTCAAGATAATACAGCTTTTACTCAGTGGGCTATTAACTACAATGGGTTTGACGGGTATGACGTGCTGAGGGCGTGTGGTGATGTTGTCGCCGGTAGAGCAAGTGATATCAAATTGTTACGCGTTTACTCTTTATAATTGACATTCTTTAGATAAAACATTAGTGTTTATCAAATATAAAAACCACCTGACGAGTTGGGTGTTTAGCGTTAACTATTGGATGGCACCGCTGCAATATCACCGGCATCGTCTTTATCCGATGGTCCACATCCAAAGAGAGATATTTATGAGTAGAGTTAGTTCCATACTGCGTAAGCGACGCGCAAGCGAGAAAGTCTATCTTGCGAGTAATGCTCGTGATAACCAATACATTATTGCTGAAATGCCATTAACCGATGAGCTCATCGAGTTGATTGTTGGTAAAGTCGATATTAATGCGAGTGCCCCTTATCAGACGTTCTATCAAAGCTTAGCCAATATCGCGTTCAAAGCGATTGAACAGTGCGGCATTGAACATGCAAACTTCGTTGCCAATAGTCGATTAGTACGGGTGCGCAATAGTGATGAACAACAAGTATTGCATACCCCCCAGCAATCTTTTTTCTTCTACAACCCTGGGCAAAACAGTACGTTTAAAGGGTATTTCGATGGCCAACATCGCTCCAACAAGGTGAAATTTTTATTTTTAGCCACTGGCGACAATCTTCGCGCGGATTCGGCAAAATTTCATCAAAAGGTGTGCCAAGCCGTCGATCTTATTGCTAGCCGGATAGGGTTGCCATGCGGTAGTTTAAAGGTGAGAGATCATCAGCATTTAACCTATGACATCTTTGCCAAAGAGAAGGGTCACAAAGAGACCGTTACCCATACGTTTCGATCAATACCAGCGCGATATTTACAACAAGGATATCAACTTCCAGATGACATCCGCGCGATAACCTATGCGGTCGTTAGCATTCCGATGACCCGTAGGCTACTAAAAGATACAGCAATTGACCATGACAGTGCGCAGCCTTATAGCGCGTTATACCAGAAAATTAGCGACGCGTTTATTGAGTCCTCAAAGCAATATGGGGTAACGCAAGGCGCGCTGATTGGTAACGGATTATCGCCAATTGTGCGCTATGATGAGTCAGAAAGTACCGTTATTAACGGTGAGATTATTTCGTTAGGCTTTGATCCAAATAATGACAGCGGTGAGCTAGTGTCTAAATGGGAAGGAGATAAACTCGTCGACACGATTCGACTGGTGTACTGCGCAACTAATGATGATGAGACACATAACAGCTACGGAAAATTTGTTAACCAAATTACCGAATGCGTTGCCGATTTTGCGCAGCGTCTTAATTGGAAAAAAGATTGCGATTACATGCTGATGCGCCTCAACCAGCAAGTTATTCGCCGGATATAATTAGTCCATCGCGGGTCAATGGTTTCATTGACACGACGCTGAATAAAACGTTCAATTGGTCATTTATGGATGAGTGGCTAACTATTTAAACTTCAAAAATAACATTGAAATACCGACCTTAGTGTAGTGTACGAAGGGCGGTTTTAGAGATTGAGAATATACAACATGAGTAAAGTAAACTCTCTACCAAAAATTATATTTGGTACCAGTAGCTTAGGCAATTTGTTTGTCGAGCTAGACAATGCGACTAAGGTCGAGTTAGTGCAGGCAGCTATTGACAATAGCGTTGAAATGCCGCTGTTTGATAGCGCTGGGAAATATGGTGCAGGTTTGGCTTTAGAAGCATTGGCCGCGGGTTTAAAGGCGCTTGATGTGGCACCTGGCCAGGTGAGAATTAGCAACAAGTTAGGTTGGAAACGCGTGCCCCTAACGACTCCTGAACCGACGTTTGAACCGGGTGCGTGGATTAATCTAAGTCATGACGCGGTGCAAGATATATCGTATCAAGGAATATTAGATTGTTATCATCAAGGCAACGAGCTGTTGGGCGAGTATGAGGCAAAAATCGTATCAATTCATGATCCCGATGAATATCTGGCTGGTGCTGCTGATGAAGCTGATTTAGCCAAGCGCAAGCAAGATATACTCGATGCCTATAAAGCATTATTGGCATTGCGTGATGCTGGCAAAGTGGAATCGGTAGGTGTCGGTGCTAAAGATGTCAGTGTCATTGATTTTATTAGCGATCATGTGCAGCTAGATTGGGCTATGTTTGCCTGTTCTGTGACGCCGTATACCCATAAGCCATCAACCTTGGCCTTACTTGATAAGTTGGGTAAGCAAGGGGTCAGCGTGATTAACTCAGCGGTATTTAATGCCGGATTTCTACTGGGCAGTGATAACTTCGATTATCAGAAAATTAGCCGTGATAGTCACCCAGAAGCATTTAGTTGGCGTGACAAGTTTAACGCAATATGCCAAGAGTTTGAGGTTAAGCCTGCACAGGCGTGTGTGCAATTCTCCTTCTTGTTTGAGCAGATTGTCTCGGTTGCCCTAAATTCGAGTGCGCCTAAACGGGTAAAAAGTAATATATCGTTAGCGCAGGCTAAAATCCCACTGGAATTTTGGCAAGCGCTGAAACAGCAGGGGCTTATTTCAATCGATGTCGCCACTGATTAAGTGATGGCACCCAATCGTTGTTAAAAGTGTCGTCGATGCATGCCTTCGCTTTACGGGTGTGCTAATGTTTAGTCCATAGTATTCATTGTTTTGAGTATACCTTAAAAGGAACAGCATGAAGTACAAGACGATAACGACGCCAAAAAATAAGTCAATTGCATTGGTTGCTCACGATAATATGAAAAGTGAGTTGTTGAAGTGGTGCCAAAAATACCAATCACAGTTGGCTAATCATACGCTTTATGCCACGGGTACTACCGGTATTTTGTTAGAAGGTGATACCACGCTACCTATTAATAAGTTAATCAGTGGCCCTTTGGGGGGAGATCAGCAAATTGGAGCCTTAATTACCGAGCAGAGTATCGATATGTTGATCTTCTTTTGGGATCCGCTGGAGGCTCAGCCTCACGATCCCGATGTCAAAGCGTTGCTCAGGTTAGCCGCGGTGTGGAATATACCGGTGGCCTGTAATATTTCCACGGCAGATTTTATTATTAACTCGCTGTTGTTTAATAGTGAATACGATAAATCAGTGCCTGATTATCAGCATTATATCGCTAGCCGAGCTTACTAAAAATGAAGTGTTCAGTATTTATTGCCACCAGTGTTGATGGCTTTATTGCAAGGGTCGATGGCAGCGTCGATTGGTTACATAGCGCCGGCAATCCTGAGGCTGACTTAGGCGCGCAAGCGGATATGGGGTTTGATGCGTATATTGCGTCGGTCGATTGCATGATCATGGGGCGAAAATGCATGCAAACGATATCCGCGATGAACTTAACACCGCAGCAGTGGCCCTATGGTGATATCCGCATCATCGTGCTTAGCAATACGCTACAACAAGCGCCCCAGAACATGCAAGACAAAGTAGAGATGTACGCGGGTGATTTGCAAGCGTTGGTATTAAGCCTAAAGCAACAGGGTCTTAAACATGCTTATGTCGATGGCGGGGCGACCATTAGTGCATTTATTAATCTTAAGTTGATCGATGAAATGACCATTACCCGCGCGCCGATAATACTTGGCCAAGGGATACCGTTATTTGGCCCTGTGTTTAAGGATATCAGACTAGAAGGAGCGCAGGCTGTGGCTTTCGCCAATGATTTTATTCAGGTTACCTATCGGCTAAATTACAGCTAACTCAAGTCAAAGCCACTTAAAATATCAATAGATCCTAGTCAAATGAAAATTTGTACAAAAGGTCGAGCGCCTGACCAGTATTGTTAACGAACTCGACAAAAAACTTGCTCGATAGTTGATAGCGTAATCCGACTTCAGGACTACCATCGAGCAGCCCAACGCCATAGCGTAGTTGTAATTTAGGCGCGATGTAGCCGCTAACTTGCAGTTTGGTATCATCTCCGCTGCCTGTGGTGCTTAGGCTTAGTTGGTCAATGCCCAAACTATCTCCGATGTTGCCGACAAACTCGCTCGATTGACCAATACCGCTAGAGAGTAACATCGACAAGGCCAAGTTGTTGCTGTCGCCATCACTCTGGCTATCTAGCCCTTTGCCACGCAACAGGTAAGACAGTGCCTGTTGCTGTGACATGGCCGGGGTGGAAAATATCGTGAGGGCGGGCACCTTGACACTGCCATTAACATACAGCCCGGCGATAACCGAATCTTCGGTATCGCTTGAATCGCGGATCGCCTCGATATTAAGCATCGGGTTATTCAATACACTGGTGAACAGCAACTGACCCTTTTTAATTTGTAGGTTTTGTCCCATTGCCCGATACGTTGCATCGACTAGGGCTAAATCGCCAAACGCGCTCAGTGGTTGCTGGGGCTGTTTTATCAGGTTGAGACGTCCGGTTAGGCCAGAATCTAAACCGAACGCGTCGATCGCTAGATGTTCGTCGATTGACACCCACACGTTCATCTCGAACGGCACTACTTGGGTGGTTTGTTTCTTTTGGATTTTAACATCGTCTGATAATCCCACCGCCGATGCGGGTAACTGTTCTATCTTGATCAATCCTTCATCGATGTGTAAGTCACCGTGAACAGCAATCAGTTCAGGGGCGATAGTCACGGTGAGATCGGGGGATAAAATGGCATAAAGATCTTTCTTTTGCGCCAGCTTTAGCCCGGATCCTTTTAGTTTTAAATTGGCGATGAGCCGATCTTGCCAATCAACCTCGCCATTGAAGTAACCCGTGCCTTGACCTAAGGTAAACTGACTATCGAAGCTGGCGGCTTTGCCCTTCAAAGAAAGCTGCGCGTTAAAGTCATCGACGGTACTTGGGATCCGCTCGCTGGCCAAATAGACATTGTTTATCGCGATTTGGCCGAAGAACAATGGGTCGTCCAGCTCTCCGGTAAAACCAGTGCTTACATTTAGCTGCCCACGAACATGTGATAATTGTGGAATAATTTCTTGCAAGGGCACCAGATCTAAACCAGCTACTTCCAGATGTCCGGTTAATTGCGGGTTATTGCTAAAAACATCGGTTAACAATGCCCCCGAGATGCTGCCTAGGGTTGGGGATATCGCGCTTAGCGCAAAACTCGATAATTTCTCGTCAATAATAGCCGTGCTGTTAAGCTGATCGAAATGATGATTGTAACTGCGATCTTCATAAGCGAATGACAATACACCATCGTTGATATGGCTTTGCGTGTTGAGATATATTTTTTGATGCCCGGTCAACTTAATGTCGACGGTGGAACTGATATTACCTGCAATAGATAACGGAAGCTCGATTAATTGGTTGAGCTGAGCTAAATTAAAATCGCTTAACACCAAACTTGTTTGATTGGACGTTTGTTGTTGAGCGTCTAATACCAAGGGTTGAGTCAGGCAAAGAGAGGCTGAATATTGTCCCTGTTGGCCGAAACAAAAGTCTCCGAATGTTAGATATTTATGCTTTTGATCGCGCTCAATCGCCAAGGGCTGAGCCAATTGCCACGCCGATAGCGGGGTAGTTAGATCAATCGTTGGGATTGTTGCTTGCCAGCCGCGCTGAGTCGTTTTCCCATCGAGTAACAGCTGTAGCGACCAAGGTGCCCCTTGGCTCGAAATGGCCAACTGATGCTTAGCCAAATCGCCACGCAGGGAAGCTTCTGCGTGGTCGAGCTTAATTCCCGCCAGCGCTATTTGCTGGGCGTTTAACTGTAAGTCAAAGGGTTGCTGCAAATTGAAGCGTGTATTGGCCGTTAGCGTGGCATGTTTAACGCTGATGTTTGACGCTGTTATATTGTCTAAGTTGAGACTCGCGCCGAGCGTTGGCGTCGCTGTTGCGCCATCAAGTCTGATCTGGCCCATGATGCGACCACTTAACCAGGGGAGCGAGTCACTAAGGTTGGGGGCATCGAGGTTTGCCCGCAACTTGATGTTATTGCCAATATTCCCGTTTACGTGAAGCGCATTATCGCCATTAATTAGATTAAGATCTATGGTATCCCAAACGCCAAAATCGCTGCCCGTTTCGCTGTGACCGTTGAGCTCACCTGATAGGGTTAGTTGGCGCTCTAACCAGTGACCATACACGTCCAACTTAGTGACATCGAGCGCCCATTGGCTAGCTGAATATTCAATACGACTAATTATTTTTCCTGAAATATCGGCGATATAATCAGGCCAAAATAAATGCGGTTGCAGGTTAGTCATGTCAAGTTCGAGCTGCGCGCTTATTGATTGTTGCCACGATAGGTGGCCCGTTGGCGCGATAACACCGCCTAAGGTGGCAAGCTTCGCCGTGACTATCTCAAGATGATGTTGCGAGCCTTGCCCGTTGATACTACCAGCGATTGCGGGCCATTGGCGACTGCCTAACCCGGCATTTAGCGCATAGGAAAAAGCATGACGGTCGCCACTAAGGCTTATTTCTCCCGCATCGAATTTGAGCTGTTCATTGTCTGCCCCCAGGACTAATGGCTGCCACGATGCGTTTAAGCTGAGCGGCATGGCAAGGCTCGATAAATCAATTTTTAGCGCTAGCGTCGAGTCAACACCGCCCACCGTATCGATGTTAAGCGCCAGCGCCGCCATTGAACCGCTGCTCTTAAGGTTAATCTCGGTTGCTGGTAGTGCGGGGGTGTTTAGTGTTTTTGCCTTGAGGGTTAACTCGTGAGGCAAATAAGCCAGATTGTCGATGTGGCCCGACAGGGTTGCTGTTATGTTTTGATGACTAAGGCTTAGTTGATGTAACAGGATGCCAGAATCATCAATATCGAGTGCCAGCAATAATGCATTTATTTGGCTGGTGGGCTGATTAGCTGCCTGCTGTGATAGGTTGATCTGGGCGATGTTTAATTGCGCCAGCACAATATCTAGTGGTAACGCAGGCAATGCTTGACTAACCCACGCGGTGCTATCAATGTTACTGATTTCAAACGGCGATGCAGGCTCGCTATTGGGCGGCGTGATCACTGCTAACCGGTGCACATTTAAGCTGTGGATAACAAGCGTTGACTGAGATAGCGCTATTTTAGTCGCGACATCTTGCAATGTGATTAGCGTATCGTCGATGTCTAGTGAGATGTTTTCGACCTGGAAGTACTCAATACTAAACGCCAAGGGCAAGCTTATTTTTTGTGTTGTTGGTGCCGTCTTTGTGGCGCCCTTGCTAACTAACCGATAGTTGATGGCACTGGCGCTACTCATCTCAATACATAACGCTGAGGACCACACGCAATCCCAGCGCCAGTTGATATTTAGCTCATCAATACTTAATCGCTGCGTGTCATCTTGATAGGTTATCTTCGAAAATTGCGGCGTGAACAACAGGCTCGAACGCGTTAGATTGATGTGTAATCCAGCGACGTACTTGTTGGCGACACTAATAAGTAGCTGATTACCCCAGTGGCTGGTGAGTAAAAATAAAACACTGAGCAATAGCGCCAGTAAACTTAGGCCAAGCCCTTTAAAAAAACGCCGGCTCACAGATTTAACCCTATACCAAAGCTGATACGAAAAGGTTGATCAAAGGCCTTATGCTCACTTTGGTCTAGGCCCCAAGCAAAATCAAGACGGATAGAGCCGACCGGGCTTTGCCAGCGCACGCCAACCCCTGCATCTGACTTTAGTGCATCTAAAAATTTATCACTGGTGCTACCGACATCATAAAATGTGGCGATACGCCAGTCTTGAGCCACCGGATAGCTATATTCGATACTGGCTTGTGCCTGGTAGAGGCCGCCTCTGGCGAACATGGTAGCGGGCGTGCCATCGACACCTTGTTTTAGGCGCAACGGCGACACAGATTTGAAGGAATAGGCCCGTAAATTGTCATCACCACCGCTGAAAAAACGTAGTGAACTGGGCACATCGTCGATTGAGTCAGCGTTAATCGCCCCCAATTCGATTTTAAGCAGGAATTGGTGAGTATCGTTTATTTGGCGGAGCCAGTTGGAGCGCGCTGACACCTTGATTAGATCGCTCGATGATCCCCACGCTTTATTAGCACTCTCGATAAAGACATGTTGATGGTCTGCCCAATAGGTGTTAAGACCGCCGCGTCGCCTGAAGCGACTATAGCTGACACCGGGAATCACTAGATTGGAGGGACCAGTAGCATCGCGCGGATACTCTCGCTCGTACCTAAGATAGAGAATGCGTCGCCAGTGTTGATCGATGGGTTGATGGCGTTGCCATTGCAGTGAATACTTCTTGTATTGTTGGTTATCCCAACTGACATCTTCCCAGCCTAATACGATACTGGTGTAATCTGTATTCGGATCGCCATGGGGCAAACGATAGTCTAGGCTGGCAAGCTTCTTATCACGGGCGATGTCTAAATCAGCAATTAAACTATGTCCGTGGCGATTGAGCCAGGGTTTGGTCCACTTGACACTGCCACGCGCCTTGCTGTCAGTACTATAACCGAGTGATAACTCAACCATGTTTTTCGGTTTGTCGATCACCGACACGCCAATTTCGACCTGATGGTTGGCGCGATTAGGTTTGCCTGGAATGGCCTGTACACTGTTAAAATATTGGCTTTTGTTAAGCGCAACGTTGAACAGGGCGAGCACATCACTGTGATAATAATCTGCTACTTGGTAAGGTATCATCGAGCTAATTAGCTCGGTGGCTGGGTGCTCGGTTGGAATATTAGTTTGGCCGAAACGATAGCGCGCGCCAGTATCAAACACTTGATTAAGTAGAGCCCGATTGTTTGCTTGATCAATGCTGACCTCACTGACTGTCCAGCGTGCATCAAAATAGCCCTTGGCTTGCGCTAGTTGGCTAAAGGCCGATTTGTTATCTTCATAATGGCCATGATGAAATTTAGAACCATAGACAATGGGGTAGGTGCCTTTTAGAGCCACAAAATCACCATCGCTGCTACCATCGCCAATCACGCTAAAGTCGGCCTGATCCATCAGCATGGCAGGGCCGAGCGAAATATCGACAGTGACCCGCTTATTGGCCGATTTCGTTTGTTTAATATTGATGGTTATCTGCGGATTATAATAACCGACCGCTTGCATCGCTTGGCTAGCATGCTTAATGATTTGTTGGTTAATGTAGGCATCATCATCGGTGGTCTTAATATCTAGTTGGTCTAAATATTGCTCTATATTATCACGGGCTTGTGATCGCAATGAATGGTCACTTGAGGTGATTTTGTAATCGATCGCCCCCTGTCTGGCTTGGCAAACTAGGCAAGTAAGGCTGAGTAAGAGTGTGATAAATAGTTTCATTGCCCAGATACGTGTTTACCTAATCCATGGTTTAAGAAGGAGCTAGCTATTTTAGCCTGATGAAGGTGAATCGCTAATGAATCAACACCAAGCCAAATTATAGCAGGATTAAACTGAGCCAAGGAACAATTACTACTGTTCTCTTGGCACAAGGCGAGTTATTTACGCCGTCTTTTGAGGAATGTTCTTGAGGATGGCTAAGGTCAGTTGCCAGAAACGCTCAACGGTATCGATCAACACCTTTTCATCTGGCGAATGGGGGAAACGAATGGTCGGACCGTAAGATACCATGTCCCAATTAGGGTAGGCGTCTTTAAAGAGGCCACATTCGAGCCCTGCGTGAATCACCATGATCTTAGGGATCTCGCCAAACAGTTGTTGGTAAGTATCGCGCACTACGCCCATTATTTGAGAAGAAGTATCTGGCTTCCACCCGGGATACGCTCCAGTAAATTCAACACTAGCACCGGCGAGCTCAAAGATTGAGCCAATGGTGTTTTGGGCATCGATACGACGCGAGTCCATCAATGAGCGGATTAGACATTGCACATAGATTTCTTGGTGACGGGTTTGAATAACCCCAAGGTTGTTTGATGTCTCAACCACACCTTCAATTTCATCGCTCATTCGAAATACGCCATGTGGACAACCATAGAGTGATGCCAACAAACGTTGTTGCAGTGCTAATGTTAGCACCTGTGTTTGCTCATCGCCTGGATCAAGAAAGATCGCTAAATCGGGTTCCACCGCGGCGAGTTCTTGCTTGAAGGTGTTGGTCCAGTTAACTAATTGCGCTTTAAAAGCATCAAGCTGCGCGCTTGGCACCATGATGTCGGCGCTGGCTTCACGAGGCAGGGCGTTACGTAGGCTGCCACCGTCGATGCTGACGAGGCGAACCTGATATTGCGCGGCTAATTCAAACAAGACCCGGGTTAATACCTTGTTGGCATTGCCACGGCCAAGATGAATGTCGACCCCAGAATGTCCGCCTTTTAGTCCTTCAACCACTAAGGTGAATGAATGATGATCGCTGGGTGCATCTTCGCGTTCAACCTCGAAACGAATGTTAGCATCGACGCCGCCAGCGCAGCCCATATAGACCTCACCTTCATCTTCAGAATCGGTATTTAACAATATTTCGCCATCTAAATAGCCTGGTTCAACGCCGAATGCGCCGGTCATGCCGGCTTCTTCATCGACGGTAAATAGCGCCTCTAACGGACCATGCTCGATGCTGTCATCCCCCAGTACTGCCAAGGTAGCACACAGACCAATACCATTGTCGGCGCCCAAAGTTGTTCCATGGGCCGTTACCCAGTCGCCATCGATATAAGGTTTAATCGGATCCTTGGTAAAATCATGCGCGGTATCATTATTTTTTTGCGGCACCATATCGAGATGGGCCTGCATGATCACCCCTTTGCGGTTTTCATAGCCTGGGGTCGCTGGCTTCTTGATAATCACATTGCCCACGGTATCTCTGGTGACTGTCAGCCCTTTGCTATTAGCCCAATCTTTGATATGCGTGGCAATGGCTTCTTCGTGTTTCGACGGGTGCGGAATAGCGCATAGTTGCGCAAACCAATTCCAGATAGGTTGTGGGGTTAGAGTAGTTAATGGCACGTGAAAATCCTCAGTATTTATTTGCGCCAGATGGTATCACACACCGGTGTTAAAATTAACGCTCAAAATCAGCCAAAAAAGCCTGTGGTTGTAACGTAATGCATACATAACACCAAGCTTACACGTTAATGTGGCTGATCAGGTCATTACTTAGCCAATGTTGCAACAACTGGAGCGCCTGTGATGGCACTCGGTTGCTTGGATAATATTGGCTGAGTAATTCACACGCCCCCGAAAAATCGCCGCCTTGGTGGAAAAATGTCCACAACTCCTGCTCAACAGTATCTATATGGCAAAACTCGGTCAGGCGCGCTTGATTGCGCCAAACTAACCAATATTGCGGCAGTTGTGAGGCTTGCACCATTGGCGGTGGTGTTTGTGCTTTGAGCGCTTGCCAGGTTTCAACGGCGTTGACTGTTTGACTGAAAATAATACAACTCGGGTGGAACTGCAGTGTCATCTCTGGCCACGCGTCTGGCGAGATGTTGACTAAATCGTTGATGGTAGATGTTGTTTTATCTTCGGCGTCGAAGCTGGTCAGTAATAAACGCTCAAACTGCGCCAGTTTGGCTAAGATAGGATGGCTTGAAAATGGCGCGTTATCGACTAAAAATTGTGGTAACTGATCGCAAAAATAGCGTAACGATTTTACCTGAGATGGATACTGCGCGATATACCCCTTAACTAACACATCATAAAGTTGGTCCCCCAAATACAAGCCAAGCATTGGGTGGTCATTATCGATAGCCTCGCGCAGGCGCATACGATAGGCGTTGTGATAGATGCCAAGACGTGTGGCACTGGGCACCGGCGGTTGCTCGCACACCAATTCGAGCAGTGAGGATGGCTGGTCTTGCAAGAAAGCAATAAATTGCGATTGTAGCTGAGCGAGTTTAGACATGGTTACTCGTCCGATTAAATGCCTTCAACTCAGGCAATTGGGTGGTCGCTATGCGACGAGCGATGTCGAGCTCTTTAATCAGCTCGTCAAGCGCAGGAATGTTGTCGTCCCGCTCGATCATGGTACTGATGGCGCCTAAACGTTTAATCGCACTATCATAGAGCGACCACACTGGATCGCACACTGGATGGTCATGGGTATCGATGACATAATCACCATAGTCACTGTGACCCGCCAGATGAATTTGGCGCACCCGTGATGGGTTGATTGCGTTAAGATAGTCCAGTGGATCGAACTGGTGGTTGCGCGCGCTGACATAAATATTATTAATATCGAGCAGCATAAAGCAGTCGGCGCGTTGACATACTTCATTATAAAACTCCCATTCGGTCATAGTGGAGTCTTGATAGCTGAGGTAACTGGAGACATTTTCCAGTAACATCTGTTGGCCCAAAAAGTCTTGCACCTGACGGATCCTGCTGGCCACATGGTCGATTGCCTCTTCGGTGTAGGGCATCGGCAACAGATCATGACTGTTGACTCCATCTACTTGACTAAAACACAGATGATCGGATATCCAGCGGGGCTTGACCTCCTTGACCAGTTGCTTTAGCTGGCCAAGATAGTGATGGTCGAGTGTTGACACACTGCCTAATGACATGGATACGCCATGCATCACCACCGGATATTGCTCTGCGACTGCCGCTAGGTAATAGCGCGGCTTACCGCCTGCAACCATGAAATTCTCGGAGAGTATCTCAAACCAATCGACATTGGGTTGGCTCGATAATACCTCTTCAAAATGCGGGATCCGTAGACCGAGCCCAAAGCCCATGAAATGCTCATTTATCATATATGATTGCTCACCTAAAAAAGAAGGGGCTTGAGTAACAGCCCCACAAAACGGGCATTAAGAGCCGACGTTGCCACCGACATCGGCGCATGAAGCAGCGCTCGTATTAACATAACCCTGGCCTTGACAAGACGCCATGCCTTTACACGCATTGTCGGCGGTTTTACAATCATTGTGGCCCTTATAAATGTTGACGCCATAACAATGTACCAGATCTACTTTGGTGGTTTTGCCGCGCCAATCATCCTTGTTTTCGCCGCCAATATCACCACAAGCCTTGACCGGCATCGCCACAAAACCTTGTCCTTTGCAAGAAGCCATGCCTTTACAATCATTATTTGCGGTCTTGCAGTCGTTATGGCCTTTACACTTATTAACCCCGTAACAATGGGCTAAATCGATAGTGGCATTACTTGCTGCATTGCTCGCCGCATTTTTAACCGCATTGGTGCCCGCTGGTGCTGACGTTTTGGCTGAGTTAGTCGGTTGTGCTGTCGCGGTACACCCCATTAACGCTGCTGCGGCCATGGCCAATGCTGCGCCGCTTGCTTGTGATTTTAATTGTGCATTCATAAATTTCACCTTGTTATTTGTTATTAGAATCAAGTTAGGAGACCGCTCACCGCGAAAAAACTTTCGCCCAGAGCCAAACTAAATTCAACTTGGCTTTGCTAATAACGACTAAATACTGCGCTGTTTTAGCTAAATAATGCTAAAAAACCGCGTCGTACCGTGTTCAATGATTGAAAAGTAAATGACGAGCAATCATACTGTTGCGATTACTGTAATCACAGCAACTGCAAGAGCAAACTCATGTTAGAGAAATTGTTTAAACTCGAACAACACCAAACCAACATTAAGCGCGAAGTTATCGGTGGTATAACCACCTTCTTAACCATGGCTTATATTATTTTCGTCAATCCATCGATGCTTGAAGCGGCAGGGATGGACAAAGGGGCCGTGTTTGTCGCCACCTGTCTGGCTGCCGCCATTGGTTGTTTTATCATGGGCTTTATCGCTAACTATCCGATTGCGCTTGCGCCTGGGATGGGGCTAAACGCTTTCTTCACTTATACCGTGGTGTTAGACATGGGCTATAGCTGGGAAGTCGCGTTGGGCGGAGTGTTTATTTCCGGCGTGGTATTTGTGCTGCTGAGCCTTTTTAAGGTGCGTGAATGGATAATTGATAGTATTCCGATGTCGCTACGTTATGGTATTGCCGCCGGCATCGGCTTGTTTTTAGCGATTATCGCGCTCAAAAATGCCGGCATTGTGGTGGATAGTCCAGCGACGTTGGTTACCATGGGCGATATTACCTCGTTCCCCGCGATGATGGCAGGACTAGGGCTATTTATTATTGTCGGACTGGCGCAACGTGGCATTAATGGCTCGGTGATGATTTCTATACTAGCAATTACCGTGATTGGATTGTTAGTGGGTGATATTGACTATGCCGGCATTGTCTCAATGCCACCATCGATTGCACCGACTTTTCTGCAGCTCGACTTAACCGGCGCATTGGAAGTCGGCATGTTAAGCGTTATTTTTGCCTTCCTATTTGTCGATTTATTTGATACATCAGGCACGCTGATTGCCGTAGCGCAGCGTGGAGGCTTGCTTAATGAGCAGGGGAAATTACCTCGTCTGGGCAGGGCTTTATTAGCTGATTCTACCGCAACAATGGCGGGCGCTGCACTTGGCACCTCAACCACCACCAGTTACGTTGAGAGTACAGCGGGCGTTGCAGCTGGTGGCCGCACCGGCTTAACCGCAGTCGTGGTCGGATTGTTGTTTGTTTTGGCACTGTTTTTCGCGCCGCTGGCTGGCATGGTGCCAGCTTATGCCACCGCTGGCGCGCTGTTTTATGTTGCTGTATTGATGATGTCGAGTCTAATCAATGTCGAATGGGAAGACTTAACGGAGGCGGTCCCGGTGGTTGTCGCCGCCGTTTTAATGCCATTAACATTCTCAATCGCCAATGGCATCGCCTTGGGCTTTATTAGTTATTTTATGGTCAAACTCTTTGCCGGACGTTATAAAGACATTAGCCCTAGTGTGCTGTTTTTAGCCGCTTTATTCGCGGTTAAGTTTGCCTTTTTTAGCTAACCATTAATCAGGTTTTTTGTTCACCATGAGGTATTAGGTTTAATACCTCATTTATTTTTATCATTCATATCCCTGTCTTTAGATTAATTGTTGTCACTTATTTCAAAGTTCGACTAACCTCTAATTAAAGCACAGGTGCCGTTAATGGGGAGTATATATGAATCGTACAGTTTCATCTCAAGAGGTCACTTTTGGCCCATCCGAACAACTTGTCTCTGTCACCGATACACGGGGCATCATCACCTATACCAACGCGCAATTTTGTAAAGTCGCAGGTTACACCGAACAAGAAATGCTCGGGCAAAATCACAATATCGTCCGCCATCCCGATATGCCTGCTGCGGCGTTTGCCGATTTATGGCAAAAGCTTAAGGCTGGGCGCTCATGGCGCGGCATGGTTAAAAATCGCTGTAAAAATGGCGACTATTATTGGGTGGATGCCTATGTTACGCCGCTCTATGAAAACAACAAAATTGTCGCCTTTCAATCGGTGCGCACACAACCTAACCGCCAAGATATTGCTAAGGCAAGCGCACTATACCAGCGCATAAATCAACAAAAATCGGTCAGTAGCTTTGGGTTATCGCCGCTACTCAAATCCTGTTTGGCGCTATTGCTGGTTATCGCTAGTCTGGCCGCGTGCTACGTGGTAAAAGACTCGCTTAGCTTAGTGGCCCTTCAACTGGGCTTTATTGCGGCACTATATGGGCTGTACTTCCATCAACTGGTGACGATTCCAGCGTATATTAATCGCCAAAAAAGCGAATATGATAGTGTCTCCCGTCTGGTCTTTTGTGGTGATGGACCGACCGCAATCATTGAGTATCGTGATGGATTAAATAACGCAAAAGTCCGCACTATTTTAGGTCGCAGTCGGGATCACAGCTCTACCTTGGTGGCAATGGCTAGTCATTTGGAAAATTCGTCAAAGGATATGCTCGACGGACTCAATGATGAGAATACGCAGTTGCAACAACTCTCCAGCGCGATTGTAGAAATGAGTGCGACGATTGGTGAGGTAAGCCAAAATACCGTTGAAACGCGAGATCGTGTCGAACAAGTACACGGCGAATGCCAAAACGCGATCAAGGTCTTGGATACTTCAAAAAATCGGGTCGAAATACTGGCCAATGACGTCGAGCAAGCATCACTCGCAACCAATGGGTTAATGAGCGATGTCGCTAAGATCACCACCTTGATGGCTGAAATTCAGGGCATCGCCGATCAAACAAATTTACTGGCGCTAAATGCGGCAATCGAAGCGGCGCGGGCAGGAGAACTTGGGCGCGGTTTTGCCGTGGTAGCTGACGAAGTACGCACGCTCGCCGGGCGAACTCAAACGGCGACCCAACAAATTCAAGGCTCGGTCGATACACTCGAAGAGACGCTAGCAGGTTGGGGTACGACGATGTTAACTAATCAAGAGAATGCACAATTATGTGCCGACGACAGCGGCAACGTTACTCAGGCGATGCATGGCATTTTGGAGATGCTCGATCAAATGTCAGGCCTCACCGAGCAAGTCGCCACCGCGGCAGAGGAGCAAAGTGCCGTTGCCAACGAAATAAACAACAACGTACACTTGGTCGATGAGGTGGCTAAAAACAATACCGCAATTGCCGCTGATGTTGAAAGTGCGGCGCACCGCGTACGCGCCAGTAGTGAAGATATTAACGGCTTAAGTGATACCTTTAAATAGTCGAGTTTGTATCGGTCGCGCTAACCACGCTGGTGATGCTACCGTGGTGTAATTGACTGGTTAGGGTGTCGCCAACGTTGAGTTGTTTAGTGGATTTGACCACCTCGCCACTCGCGTTATAGGTGATGCTGTAACCACGTTCTAAGGTGGCTAGTGGACTAACACTGTTTATCTCACGCATCACACTATGTAATTTGGCTTGCTTGGCATTTTGCAGTTGGCTCATCGCCATTTTTAAGCGAATAAGCAACTGCTGTTGTCGTTCGCTTTGCTGGGTAATCGCGTTTTGTGGGCTCTGTTGATGCAGTCGCTGATCGAGCTGATTTGCCTTTTGCTGATGCTGGCCTAAGGTTTTGCTAATGGACAGCTGTAGGCGGCCGCTTAACTCATCTAAATATTGTGCCTGTTGGGCGAGTTTGTATTTGGGATCTTGCGCCACGATACGGGTGTATAATCGCTGAAGTCGAGTATTGTGTTGATGTAACTTACCATTGATCAATCCAAGTAACTGTTGCGATAAATGCACTAGGCGACTGCCTTGCTCTTGGGTACTGCTAACCGCAATCTCTGCCGCTGCCGACGGCGTTGGCGCGCGATAATCGGCGACAAAGTCGCTCATGGTGACATCAATTTCATGCCCCACCGCGCTAATAATCGGTAAGCGAGATTTAAAGATAGTGCGCGCTAGGTTCTCATCATTGAAACACCACATATCTTCTAACGAGCCACCGCCGCGCGTTAACAAGAGTAGGTCGACTTCATTACGTTGATTGGCCAAATTAAGCGCATTGATAATCTCGCCAGCTGCATATTGTCCTTGTACTTGACACGGATAAACGACAATTTCGACCAAAGGGTTACGCCGTTTTAACACGCTAAGCACATCTTGTATTGCAGCGCCGGTAGGTGAGGTTATTACCCCGATGCGTTTAACATGCTGGGGCAGCGCCTGTTTATGTTCGCTGGCAAATAAGCCTTCACTGGCTAACTGACATTTGAGCTGTTCAAACTGTTGCTGTAACAAGCCATCGCCGGCAACATCCATCATATCAACGAGTAATTGATAATCGCCGCGTGGCTCGTAGACGCTAATGTTGGCGCGCACCATTATCTGTTGGCCATTTTTCGGCAGGAAACTGACGCTGCGGTTCTTGCCTTTAAACATCGCACACTTTATCTGTGAGCGGGCGTCTTTAAGGGTAAAGTACCAATGGCCAGAAGAAGGCGCGACAAAGTTTGATATCTCGGCATTTACCCACACGCGGCCAAAATTCCCTTCAAGCAAGCGCTTAATCTCGCTATTGAGTTTGGAAATATTATAGATGTTGTTTTGTTGGCTTTGCGGCATCAGGGGCGAACCATTAATTGATTTGCCTAGAGTGTATCTGTGATGTGAGATTTAGACAATAAAAAAGGCTCGAGCGAGCCTTTTTTGAGCAGCATCAGTGATTAAAGGTTCATGGCTTTAACACGTTCCTTTAGCACTTCCATGCCGGGCTTGTCATTTAACAGCTCTTCTTTAGTGAGACCGGTTAGCTCGTGCGGAAATACTAACCATTCATCGGTTTCATACAGGTAAAAATCAGGTACGCGATCAGTTTTATTGTTTTGCGGTTTGAAATACGGCGTCGCAATTTTCATGATCGGCGTGTTCTTGCGGCATTTGTTACTTAAATCTTCGATGATCTGTGCCACGCTAAGCCCGGTATCATAAACATCATCGACAATAAGCAGGGTATCTTCGGAATTAACATGCTTAATGATGTAGTCAAGGCCGTGCACGCGCACGTTAGACACACGCTGCTCGATACCTGTATATGAGGAGGTGCGAATTGAGATATGGTCGGTCTTTACGCCGAAAAAATCCAATAATTCTTGAACGGCGATGCCAACCGGCGCGCCACCACGCCATACACCAATGATGTAATCTGGTTTGCAGCCGCTGTCTAAAACCTGTAGCCCCAATTTGTAAGAGTCATCGAGCAAGTCTTGAGCACTGATGTATTTTTTTGTCATGTTATTACTTCGCAACTGTGAAAAATTGCAGTGAATTATAGCAATGTTTTCGCAAAAATATTAGTGCTATTAGCTATCTTGTCACTTGTGTTAAGTTTAAGTGGTTGAATTTTGACTCAAGCTACCAGATATAGTGGTTATTTATCACATTAATCGCAAATATAGATTGTGCAGCGCTAAACAACTCCCTATAATATGTCGGCAATATTAGGGCTAGGCCCGACCACTTTCTACTATTTAGGTGAGATGTTGCAATGCTAAGAATCGCGCAAGAAGCGTTAACGTTCGATGATGTACTACTTGTCCCAGGACATTCTACTGTGCCGCCCCACACTGCAGATCTACGCAGAAAATTACCCCAAACAATCAGCCTAATTAGCCCGATGCTGTCAGCCTCGATGGATACTGTTACCCATGATCGCCTAGCGATTGCG
>Ga0105356_10002069_pt1 | contig 20070 bp, 14 predicted proteins | sample GOMGulsemesocosm_3_FD_83502 | JGI IMG/M metagenome (GOLD analysis project Ga0105356, IMG submission 83502) | Methane-oxidizing microbial communities from mesocosms in the Gulf of Mexico - GOM9D Gulf of Mexico | ecosystem: Environmental > Aquatic > Marine > Cold seeps | place: Gulf of Mexico... | reverse complement strand
GTATCCAGTGTGGTTTTGCAGCCTCGATACGATCAAGTAAATACGGTTTAAAAGGGTCGAGGATCGACGGTTTTGACTGCCGTTCTTTGTATGTTGGCACTTTAACTGGCTGCCGAAGGTAGTGCCTGACGGTGTTTCTCGATACGCCAAGCGAGCGGGCGATTGAGCGTATGCTATGGCCTTGCCGATGTAGAACATGAATTTCCACTAGTATCTCCTGAGTTATCATCACCGCCATCCAGTTGTAGGTATGGCGGTTATTTTGCCTCAGGTGGGTCAATTTTCGATTGCCGCTAGTGGGTCAGTTTTACATTACCGTTAACACTTAGAGTTAAGGCGTAGTGTCGCTAGGACTTTTCTAGAGGCATAAAAAAACCCTGACAACCGAAGTTATCAAGGTTTTCGAAGATGGTAGCTAGCAGCCTGTTGAAAAACTCCCAATATGCGACAATTCCCCCTAAATTTAATCGAGTAGGTACGTATGCGCGGCGACATTGATCCACAGCCTTCTATGTTTAGTTATGTCGATCTGGAGAGCCGCATACCAAGGGATCATCCGATTCGTAAAATTCGGAAGATTGTTGACGGTGCCTTGACCGATATAGCGCCATGGTTTGATGGTATGTATTCGACGGTTGGCAGACCCTCTATTCCGCCAGAGATGCTTATCCGTGCGTCTTTACTGCAAATATTTTATACCATTCGATCTGAGCGACAGTTGGTAGAGCGCATTGATTATGATCTATTGTTTCGCTGGTTTGTTGGGCTGGGCATTGATGACGCAGTGTGGAATCACTCCACCTTTTCCAAAAATCGCGACCGTTTAATGGCACACAACATCGATGAGATGCTGTTTGATGCGGTGAAGAAGCAAGCCTATGCCAAGAAACTGATGTCTCGTGATCATTTTACGGTTGATGGCACATTGCTTGACGCCTGCGCTGGCATGAAATCGTTCAAGCCCATGTCAGACGATGATGATAGCGGTGACTCGGGTGAAAACTTCCATGGCGAGACGCGCAGTAACGCCACGCATGAGTCGACGACCGACCCTGATGCCCGCCTCTATAGAAAGGGTAAGGGAAAAGAAGCCAAGCTCAGTTTTATGGGCCATTTACTGACAGAGAATCGTAATGGATTTATCGTTGATGCCGAAGCAAGCGTAGCAGGCACGTCTCGAGAATGGGATTCTAGTGTAACGCTGCTAGCCAATCAAAGCACTCGTCCAGGACAAACAGTAGGTGCAGATAGGGGCTATGACACGAATGAATTTGTAGAAGGTTGCCGAGGTCTGAAAATAATACCGCATGTCGCCGCCAGATCAGTCGGCAGTAAAATTGATGGCAGGACATTGTCTTCCGATGGGTATATTACCAGCCAGAGAAAGCGCAAACGGGTAGAAGAATGTTTCGGTTGGATGAAAGCTTTTGGCTTGATGCACAAGCTACGTCACCGAGGTCTCAAAAAAGTTGATTGGCAGTTCCGCTTTACAGCGGCGGCGTACAATATTACTCGATTGAAGGCGTTCGCCTAAAAGGATGCCCACTTGGGCGGTATCAGGGATGACAGCATTGAATTCGGGAAAGAATAGTTAATGAGACCTACTTAAACTTTTCCATCAGGAAAAGTAGGTCGAAAACTGATATTAAATTGCAGCGATATTGGCGGAACTACCGACTAACAGAAAATCGAGGCTACGTTAGTTTTTCAACAGGCTGCTAATCAAAGTAATCTTTTTTGGTATTCAGCTAGGCTTATATTAGTCCATCGTTTGAACGCTTCTCTGAATCCGGTGGTATCTGTAAACCCACAATGTTCAGCAATTTTAGTTATTGAACATTTTTTTTCAGCCAGTTCTCTTAAAGCTATATTCTGTTGGTGATTCTGTATTATTTCTCTATAACTCGTTCCAGCATCTTTTAATCTTCTTCTGAGTGTTCTGGGGCTGAGAGATAGTTGATCTGCTAGTGCGTCAAGCTTAGGGAAACTATAGGGGTCGGAATCTAGTTCATGTTTCACTATAAGGTGAATGCTGCCCTTTCGTTGGTTTTCTAAGCGGGTTACCTCTTTATTACAAATTTCAATGGCTTGTTGGTAGGCCACTTTGTTTGAAAATATCAGGCGCCCGTCAAGTAGCTTCTTTGGTAACCAAGCGCCACAAGTTAGACTGTTGAATTCAACTTCGTGTGCAATGAATTTATTATAAGCTCTGTGATATTTTGGCCGATCATAGGGTAGTTGAAGTTTGTTGAATTTGAAAGGTTCTCCCAATATGTCACTTATCTGCCGAGCTAAAGCTGAAAATACAAACTCATGAGTAAGCTCCTCTGTGGCCGGAAACGAAAATTTAGATTGATTAATGAATCTCATGTTAAGACTGTTGTCGATTATTTCACCTTCCAATTTGAAGTAAGGGTCCACAATAGATAAGTTTTTTTTTGCCGTGAGTAATGCCTCGCGTAATGAGCTTGCACACATCATTGGCAATCCAAAAACACCCCAGCGAGAAATATTGAGGCAGAGACCAAGCTGTATGCTGATGTCACCTCGTTTTGATAACCTAAATATATTCCGATATATAATATTACGGGTATCGAGTGTAAATTTATCAACTCCATTGTCGAGATCTAGAGAGTTCAAGCCTGTACCAAGCAACCATTGCGAAGGTGGAATGTTAGATTCGTCCATGAGAACTGCAATCAGTGGAAGCTCGGCGGCAAAGAAGGTTTGTTGGTGTGTAGCCATCAGTTTGTAGTTGTCATAAGTGGGTGCCTGCATAAGCTTATAGTTGTAATGGTTTAGTAGATCTGGCCACGGTTAAGTGGCTGCTCTGCTGTACTTATATTTGCCTCACGATCATGTATATGGAGTCTTGTCTGAATGTCATAACCAACAAATTATACTGTCACCCCGAATTTAGCTCCAACAGTCATCTATAGCAAGTTTTCAGAGCGCATTCTGTTTTAAACTTATTAAAAGAGCACCATGGGCTAGTTCTCAACCACTGAGACGTTAGGCATCTCCCGTTGTGGTGACCACTTAAACTGACGTAGTGATTTTAAATACTTCTTACTCTTGCACCACCTCCTGAGTCTTTTTACAGTTCAATACTCTGCTGATTCGGTGTCATGGGGTTGCCCTTGGATGACTTATCTGAATGACGTGAACGCAGTTGTTGAACTTACTTAGTATGGCGCGTTTACTTGCGACCTGAGCGTCAAGCGTTTCTCTGAAGGGGAGGTCTTTATCATCCAACCAGTTGGCGGGCCTCGAGTTTGAGCTCTGGCTTAAAGGTTGGTCTTGTACGAATACTCGTTGGCCTCCGATGTATATATTGAGGTGGTGATACCACTTCTTATCAGGCGGGAAAACTCACTAAATCACTAAGCAGAGTTTCTTACCCGCTGATTATGGATACATTATGTCTCGTATTTATAATTGTTCCATCAAGATTATAGGACAATATATGGGGGTATTTGGCCAAGTGTCTTTTTTATTGTATTTGGTAAAGCTGGCTGCCTATAGACTAAGAACACTAAATTTTACGAGGTAAGTGGCTGATATTTAAATCCAGATAATTGTTCATAGCGAAATACTTTAAATTATAAAAATAGAGTGGTTGTTGTTTCTTGTTATATATCGGTTCGATAGCCAGTTATTAGGAGAGATGAAGATGAGTGATTTTTTAAAGGTTGCATTACCATTTGCAGCTCCCTTAGCTACCGCTATGTTTGCCCCGTCATCCTTTGCAGAAGGCAGCCTTGGGTTCACCGTAGAGGAGATCGTTGTCACCGCGCAGCGACGTGAGCAAAGCCTGCAGGATGTCCCTGTTTCTATAAGTGCTCTGGATTCAGACACCCTAGAAAGAAATGGCGTTGCCGGGCTGCACGACATAGGTAATCTCATGCCTGGTGTAACGATTGGAAATTCACAATCGGCCAGAAGCACCTCTTCCATCAGGGGAATACAAAGTAATGCTTTTGGTTTTGGGCTTGAAGAAAGCGTGCCCTTTTATCTTGATGGTGTTTATCTGGGTTCAGGCTTCTCTACACTAGGCGAGCTGATGGATATTCAGCAGATTGAGGTCCTCAAGGGGCCCCAGGGAACGCTTTTCGGTCGCAACGCGTCAGCAGGTGCCATCAATGTTCGAACAGTGCGTCCTAGTGACGAGCTAGAGGGGGAAGTGTCACTTAATGTCGGCAACTACGGCCTCCTGACGACTAAGCTCAGTGGGAATGCACCACTCATGGATGACCGATTGTTAATCCGTGGTGGGGTTAGTAAGACCGAGCGCGATGGTTGGCAGCTCAACACTGAAACCGGTGATCGCGATGGCTACGAGATGGATCGCCAGTCGGCTTATGTTAAAGGGGTTTTTCTTGCCTCCGACGATGTAGAGGTAGAGTTTAGCGCGGACTGGTCTGATCAAGATGATCACTCTGGTTATTTTAGTATTGCAGAAGCTAATTCTACTTTTTCTCCAATTTATGCCGCCTTTGCTAACCCCTACTCGTTTTCCTCCAGTAGCGGCACCAGTGGGAACTATGCTGCTGCAAGCAACGGTTTTTACACGAATTATGGGTTTGGTGTAACCGCGGTTGCGCCTGCGGACGAAGTTGACAGCAGAAACAAGAAAGAGATTCGTGGTGCGTCTGTTAAGGTGACCTGGGATGTAAATGATGAAAGCACCTTCACATCAGTAACCAGCTATCGTGAGTCGACCGGTTATTTAGGGACTGATGGCGACGGTTCAAATTTAGGGCTTGTAAATTCAGTTCAAGAAACTTCTATTGAAGAAATAAACCAAGAATTTAGATTTTCTGTCAGCAATGATCTGGCTGATTGGTTTGTTGGCTTCAATGCTTACAGGCAAGACTTTAGGGCTGATAGGACTGTGAGTCTTAGTGGGATGATACCCGCCGCTCGGCTTGCTCCGATTCTATTTTCTGCCGGCGTAACACCTGCGGCTGTTGCGGCACTTCACGCGGCTTCAAACACCGCCTTGACAGAGGTGTCCTCAGGGGAAAATGCCACGAGCAGCTATGGTCTCTACAGTGATGTTATTTGGCATTTGAGCGACCGGATGAACCTTACTGTTGGCGCAAGATATACTTACGATGAAAAGGAATTTGAGCAGTTAGCAACGGATAACAATACGTACCTGGGAGATGGGCTTTTATTTCCCAACCTGGATCAGCTGGCTAACCCAGAAGATTATAAGGTCAGTGATAGTTGGGGTAACTTATCAGGTCGTATTGTTCTCGACTATGCACTGACCGATACGTCATTGGCGTATGTGAGCCTTGCTCAAGGTTATAAGTCGGGAGGGTTTAATACCGCGCGCACTGTCGAGTTGACGTCAGGGGGCTTTCGGTATCCAGAGGGTGCATCAGAGCCCTTCGAAGAGGAAACCAATGTCAATTTTGAGTTGGGGTATAAATCCACTCTCATGGACAATCGCCTGAGATTTAATACATCACTGTTTGCTTATGAGTACTCGGATCTTCAGTTTTTATTAAGCGATGCGAGCTCTCCTATAACGCAAACCATCAATGCATCAAAAGTTAACGGTTATGGTTTGGATACCGATATATTGTTCGCCGCCACTGAAAACTTAAGTGTTTTTGCAAACATTGCCTATATGCAAGCAGAGTACGGTGAGGATGTTCTCGACGCTTCAGGTGCTGTGCGTGTTGAGCAAGGCAGTGAGACGCCTATGACTCCTGAGCTTTCCGGAACCATTGGTTTTGATCTTCGTACCCATCTTGAAGGTGTGGGTGAGTTAAGAGGCAACTTGTCTTATACGTATACAGGGTCTCATTTGCAGAGCAATATCGACATCACGCAAGATTTCTCAGACAGTACGAACGCGTCTGGTGCCTATTCAGTTGTCAACGGAAGGATTTCTCTACTGACTCTCGATGATGCATTTGAAGTGGCTGTTTGGGGTAAGAATATTACCAACGAATACTATGCTCACACAGTAACTGGTACTGCTTCGAGCACGGCTGGGGTTATGACCCATGTTCCAGCAGAGCCTAGAACCTACGGCGTTAGCCTGGCGTATAGTTTCTAAACTCGCAATGTTTTCTAGGCCTATGGTGTTTGTATAGGTCTAGAAAAACATTATGTGGAATTATTAAAAAGGCATATCGGCGATAAGTCTTTTTAATATGCATATAAATGTGAAAGAGAAATTTTCTAATGGGAAGACATGATAGCGAGAATCTGCCAGATATTACTTCGCAAAAAAATTCTGTCCCTGCGATTTATGGAAATGTGGATTTTTCAATCGATCCGGAACGATTTACAGAATCTGTGGAAGATACAAGTGCGTTGTCTGGTCAGTTTACGTCAAAACGTGCAGAGCTTTTAGCCAATAGACCAATGGTAGATCTAATAAAGACTTACACGATGATGGGGGATCATTATGCCGATGCGTATGCCGCTCTGATCCCTAAATATGGATTTAGTAAGCTGGTAGAAACTCTAGAGAAAGCATGTGATAACGGGGTTGATTCCGTGGTCGATGCCCCCCAAGAATTGATTGACCTGTTGAAAGAGTTGGAAAGGAAGCCTGCTTGGGTCGACATGTCGTTGATTGAAGAAGGGGCTCGCAGGCAGCGTAATACTTACGCTCATTTGTTTCCTTTCACCGTAAGAGGGGCTTGATTGCTACTTTTATGAACAAGTATACCGCGCTGCCCATGGCAATGGCGGGGGCTCTGTCAGGCGATGACGCCTCCAAGCGTATATTTGGAACGGCTACTTTTTTTACCTCGACAGTAATTCCAGGAGCTCTTGATCGATACGGTGCTGCATTTAAATCAGCGGCAAAGGTTCGGTTGATGCACTCGATGGTTCGGTTTCATGGTTTGCATTCAAAGAAGTGGTGCGTGAAAACCTATGGGATACCAGTGCCTCAAGTTGATCAAATGCCTGCTGGACAAAATTCTGCACTATTGTTGTCTCTCAAGGTGATTAAACAAGGTCGAAATGAGTTTACGGATGGTGAGCAAGCAGAGATAGAATTTTTCAGGTATAGATGTTTTTTGTTGGGCTTGCCGGAGGAGTTGTTGGGCGAAACACCACAGGAAATATGTAATCTCATGCTGACAATAGATGCAACGATAAGAGACGGGTTTGATGACGCCACATGCGGTCCTCTGGTTCGATCAACTATGTCTGCAGACCTGTCTCAAGGAGATTCTTTTGTTAGCAGAATTATTGACCGAATGGAATTTGGCTTTACCAGGTTGTTTTTCTTACATAACTTTTGCAACAACGACTTAAGAAAATCTAATGACATTGGGGTTGCTATTTCTGTCTCGGATAGGTTGTACGGTGTATTAGCTACTGGTTTGATTTATACGCAGATGGGTATTTTTTCTGTGCTATCAAAAATACCGGGATTACGTAATGAAGTTGATGGCATTCTTCTTTCGAAGCTTGATGGGTTGCTTAGAAGTTACGGGGAAGCAGAATTTGTTACAGATTTAACTATAAAACAAACAAGTAAAAGTTATTTGTCTTGGTGTTATGAAAATAATTGATGTGTTTGTTGTGTGTCGGGTTTTGTTAGTTATGGGTGCCTATAAAATAAAACAGAGTAAGTGTTTATTTTCTGATGCCTTGTAATACTTTTAATGCCTCGCGTTGATGAGGTGAATGTTTTTATAGGAGTTCCTTAATGACCATTAACGCATATGCTGCTTTTGATAAGTCAAGCGAGTTGAGACCATTTACTTGTGAGTCGACTCCGCTTGGTCCTAACGACGTGAAGGTGAAGGTAGAGCATTGTGGGGTTTGCCAAAGCGACCTAGCCATGATGGAGAATGAGTGGGGTGTTACTCCGTATCCGATCGTGCCAGGTCATGAAATTGTTGGAACTGTCGATCGTGTCGGTGAGAGCGTTGGTCATCTGAAGCCTGGAGATACCGTGGGTGTTGGTTGGCACGCAAGTGCTTGCATGACTTGTAGTCAGTGTATGGGCGGCGATCACAATATGTGCTCTTCAGCTGCACCCACCATGATTGGAAGGCATGGCGGCTTCGCGGATAATATTATTGTTAATAGCAGCTTTGCTGTCCTTATTCCCAAAAATATGAACCCTAGAACCGCAGGCCCCTTACTCTGCGGAGGCATAACGGTGTTCAATCCTCTGATTCAGTTCGGGATAAAACCTACCGACCGTATAGGTATTGTGGGAATTGGTGGGTTAGGGCACTTGGCGATTCAGTTTTCCAGAGCTTGGGGTTGTGAAGTTGTCGCGTTTACATCAAGTCCTTCAAAAGAGCAGGAGGCTCTTGAGCTAGGCGCTGGCAAGGTGATGAACTCACGAGATGAAGATTCATTTACTAGCGAGTACGGAACTTTTGACCTTATTCTATCTACTGTAAATGCAGATCTTGATTGGGCTGCATATATTGCTCTGTTGGCGCCAAGGGGGCGTCTTCACTTTTTAGGTATTACTAAGTCGCCATTACAATTACCGCCAGCAATGATGATGATGAAGAAGCAAATATCGGTTTCAGCTTCTCAAACAGGAAGTCCCGCAACAATATCAAAAATGCTTAAATTTTGTGAGCGTCACGGAATTGAGCCTGTCACTGAGCATTATGATTTCGGTCAAATTAATGAGGCGGTTGAGAGGCTTAGGTCGGGTGATGCTAGATATAGAGTAGTTCTTTCTAACGACTAAGTGTTGTGGGTGATTTTTATATTTTACTCTTGTATTGCTGTCGACAGGCGCTTGGAAATTGAAAGCATCCACAGTGTGATGAAACCCATTAAATATAATCACCTAAGGTCATTTATATCAAGACGATTCTTCTTGAAGGTCGGACAATATAATTGATGTTGATTTTTATGTGGAGAGGGTTCTTTGTCGATGTTAATGCCGAAATTATTTTAGAGAACTGACTTATCCAATATTTTTGTCGATTCTCACGAACTATCAATTAATGTTTAGGTTATGGTTAATTTTATGACAAGGTTTGAATCTGGTGGACTTCTATGCTGAAGCGTGAGTTCACCGAAGAGCAAGTGATGTTCCGAGACGCCTATAGAAGGTTCTTGCAGCAGGACATTGAGCCGCATGTAGAGCGCTGGCGCGAGCAGGGTATTGTCGATCGCGAGGCTTTTGAGAAAGCCGGTGACAATGGTTTTTTGTGCACCTGGGCTGATGAAGAGTTTTGCGGTTTGGGGGATACAGATTTTCGCTTCGAGCAGATCATGATTGAAGAAACCCAGTACGCTCTCTGTGCGGACTGGTATTCGACTTTACACAGTCGCTTAGTGGGCCCGTACTTGCAACGTTTTGGTACCCAAGAACAGAAGCTGCGCTACCTGCCCAAGTGTATCAGTGGTGAGTGTATTTTAGCGATTGCGATGACAGAGCCGGATGCGGGGAGTGACTTGGCTGGTATGCGCGCTACCGCTATCGATCAGGGTGATCATTACTTGCTTAATGGTAGCAAGACATTTATCAGTAATGGCATCAATGCTGATTTGGTGATTGTGGCGGCTAAAACTGATCCAGTAAACAATCCTCGTGCCATTAGCTTGTTTTTGGTTGAGCGGGGAATGGATGGCTTTGAACGAGGTGCTAACCTGAAAAAAATGGGTAAAAAAGGTCAGGACACGGCCGAGCTATTTTTCTCCAACGTAAAAGTTCCGAAAGAAAATTTGTTGGGCGTTGAAGGTAAAGGCATGCATCAGTTGATGGAGGCCCTCGCTGAAGAGCGGCTGATCTCTGCGGTAGAGGCCTTAGCGGCTGCACAGAAGGCCTTCGATATAACGGTAGAGTTCACCAAAGAACGTACTTTATTTGGTAAGCAGTTGTCGAATTTTCAAAATACTCAATTCAAGCTGGCCGAGCTGAAATCTGAGTTGGATATGCAGCAAGTGTATATTGATCAGTGTGTGAAGGCTGTAAATGTCGATGAGCTCACCGCCGTGGATGCCGCCAAGGCCAAGTATCTCACCACCGAATTACTATGTCGGGTCGTGGATGAAGGGGTGCAATTGCATGGCGGTGCCGGTTACATGGATGAGTACCCCATCAGCCGGATGTACACGGATGCACGGGTGACACGTATCTACGCCGGCACCTCCGAAGTGATGAAATTGATTATCAGTCGGGATATTTTTTCCGAAGACTACCAGCTGTTTATTGACCGGGCTTAACTGGCTAATTGGAGAATGCGATGGATATTAAAGGTAAAACCGCAATTGTTACCGGCGGCGCTTCAGGTCTCGGGCAGGCTACTGTTGAGCGTTACGCAGTAGACGGCGCCAATGTTGCCATTTTTGATCTGAACCAAGAAGCCGGTAACGCCCTGGCCGACAAGCTGGGTGACACGGTAGCTTACTTCAACGTTAATGTTGCCGACGAGCAATCCGTGCAAACGGCAATGGATGCGGTGGTGGAAAAATTTGGTGCCCTGCATATAGTTAATAACTATGCCGGTATTGGCCCGGCGTGCAAAACCTACGGTAAGAAAGGTCCCCATCCACTGGATATTTATCTCAAGACGGTGATGGTCAACCAGGTTGGTACTTTTAACGTTGCTCGACTTGCGGCTGAGAAAATGGCGGCCAATGAGCCGGTAAATGAAGACGGTGGTCGCGGGGTGATTATCAATACCGCCTCGGTAGCGGCCTACGAGGGCCAAATTGGCCAGGTGGCCTACAGTGCGACTAAGGGCGCGGTGGTGGGTATGACCCTGCCGATGGCGCGGGAGCTGGCCGCATACGGTATCCGTGTGAATACCATTGTTCCTGGCCTTATCCACACGCCGTTGTTCGATAGCATTGAAGAATCCTATTATAAATCATTGGAAGCGTCGACGGTCTACCCGCATCGCTTGGGCAAGACTTGCGAAATTGCAAACTTAGCCGCTCATATCGTGGATAACGATTACATTAATGGTGAATGTATTCGTATGGACGCGGCCATTCGCATGCAGCCTAAGTAATGTTTTTAAACCGATAATTTCTTACTCATATATCAGTTTTCTATATACCCCTTTCTCTCTCTAGTACGTGGTTCTCGGTACTGGTGTTTTTGGCCAGCATCGGCTGGCTTTTTTTATAGGGACAAATAGTTTCTTCGCCAAAAGTGGAGGCGTAAAATGGGTGTAATTAATGGCTGTTGAGTCATTGAACTTGCAGGTTTAGGGTCTTGCCCGATGGCGGGTATGTTGATGGCAGACATGGGCGCAGAAGTGATTGTGATCGATCGCGGTGGAAAGCCGGACCCCATGTATGCCAACGACATGAGTCGTCGTGGTAAGCAATCGATTGCCATCAATCTAAAAAGTAATGAAGGGCGGGAAACGTTGCTTCGTTTGATCGCGAAGGCCGACGTTTTAATTGAAGGTTTTCGGCCTGAGGTCGCAGAAAAACTTGGGATAGGCCAAGACGACTGCCATAAGGTTAACTCGGCCTTGGTTTACGGCAGCATGACTGGCTGGGGCCAAACAGGTCCTCTGTCACACTCTGCCGGGCATGACATCAACTACTTAGACACAATGAATATAATTCAATTTTAAAGTCGTTGTTACGGCGGTATCTATTTCACAAGAAAATTTTCTATCCATAGGAATCATTGTTATGAAAACAAAAATTACAGAGCTGTTTAATATTCAGTACCCGATCATTCAGGGAGGCATGATGTGGGTAGGTCGTGCCGAATTAGCGGCGGCGGTGTCCAATGCGGGTGGCTTGGGTATTTTAACGGCGCTGACGCAGTCAACCCCAGAAGCGCTCAAGGAAGAAATCGAACGTTGTCGTTCCATGACCGACAAACCCTTTGGCGTTAACTTGACAATTCTACCGTCAATCAAGCCACCACCCTATGCCGAGTATGTGCAAGCGGTGATTGATGGTGGCGTAAAAATTCTTGAAACAGCCGGGCGTAGCCCTGAGGAGTATATGCCTGCGTTGAAGGCAGCCGGCGTGAAAGTGATTCATAAGTGCACCTCTGTGCGCCATGCCTTGAAGGCAGAGCGCGTGGGGTGTGATGCCGTTAGCGTAGACGGCTTTGAGTGTGCGGGTCATCCTGGTGAAGACGATGTCACCAACTTGGTGTTGCTACCAGCCGCCTATAACAAACTGACCATCCCTATGGTTGCTTCAGGCGGCATCGGTACGGGCTCGCAATTGGTGGCGGCTCTGGCTTTAGGGGCTGAAGGTATTAATATGGGCACCCGTTTTGTAGCCACGGTGGAAGCGCCGGTTCATGAGAATATGAAGCAGGCGATGGTGGCGGCGGATGAGCGCCAGACTACCCTGATGTTCAGAACGTTGGGTAACACCTGTCGTGTATTTAAAAACACAATATCGGACGAGGTAACCGCAATTGAGGCCCAACCAGGTGATACCGAGTTTTCCGATATACAGCCGCTGGTCGCTGGCGTCCGCGGTCGTGAACGCTGTATCGAAGGGGGTGATGTTGATGATGGTGTTTGGACCGTGGGTATGGTCATGGGATTGATTGATGACGTTCCTACCTGTGAGGTTTTGCTGGAACGCATGGTGAGTGAAGCCAAAGATATCATGACCAATCGTGTAGCCAAGATGTGGGATTGATTGATGGGCTTATGAATAATAGCGCCCTAAGAGGCTGTGAAGTGATTGCCTTTTGCAGCCTCTAGGTGCACAGAAGAGCTACCGTTGAGTATTCCAATGGGCTTACTCTCCGGGTGAAAGCCTTGGCGCTGTGAACGCAACTGCACCAAAAGTTTCCTTTGGCGTGATGTGTTTATACAGGGTGCTGCCAGAGGATCATCTGATGGATCTCACAGAACGAAGAAATAGTGAAGGTCTGGATGTGGGCCTTCAGAGGTTCTTTGAACAACGTCAGTTAACATTTTAGGAGTTTAGTTAGTGGAAGTGGAAAAGTTATTTTCATTGGCCGGAAAAACAGCGTTAATTTCTGGCGCATCAAGTGGCCTGGGGGAGCATTTTGCTCAGGTAATGGCGCAAGCGGGCGCAGAAGTTGTTGTCGCCGCCCGTCGAGTTGATAAGCTGACAGAATTGGTTGGCCGTATTAATTCGTCCGGGGGTAAGGCGCATGCGCTGGAGATGGATGTCACCTCTGCCAACAGTGTTAATCGGGCGTTTGAGTCACTAGACGGACTGCTCAGCAAGCTGGATATTCTGGTGAATAATGCCGGCATCAGCAGCAAACCGACCAAATTTCTAAATCTAGAAGAAGAGGACTGGGGGTATCTTCTGGACGTAAATCTCAAGGGTGTTTGGCGGGTCGGCAAGCAAGCCGCCGCTCGTATGAAAGCGCAGGGCAGTGGCTCCATTATCAATACAGGTTCTATCTACAGCCATTGCACCGGTCTACTTAAGGCTGACTACAATGTTTCCAAGGTGGCCGTAGACCAACTGACAAAAAATATGGCGTTAGAGCTAGGCCGCTCCGGTGTGCGGGTTAATTCCTTGTGCCCTGGCTATTTTTCATCGGCAATTAATTCCAGTGAATTTAATTCCGAGGCAGGTCAAGCCTATATTTCCAGATTAGTGCCACAGCGCCTTGGGCAATACCATGAGCTTAATGGCCCGCTGTTATTACTGGCAAGTGATGCCGGCTCGTTTATGAATGGTTCTTCGGTGGTGGTTGATGGCGGCAGTTTACTGAGCCCGATTTAAATGAGTAACCAATCATTTCATTGAATACTGACTGAAGCCCCAAGCTTTTAGTTTCTAACCTACTCCTAGGATGTTGACTTACCTATGAATTACAAAGCACCTATTGAAGATATTCAATTTTCTCTGAAACATGTTCACGGATTTATGGAACATTATGAATCGCTGAATATTGACTTAAATGAAGATCTGCTGGACCCAATATTAAATGAGGCCGCTAAGTTCTCAGAGCAAGAGCTCGATCCGTTAAATCGAGTAGGTGACCAAGAGGGTGTTCAATGGGTGGACGGTCAAGTTGTCACACCATCAGGCTTTGGCCAAGCCTACCAATCTTATGTGGATGGCGGCTGGCCATCCCTTGCACAGCCCGAAGAGGTTGGGGGGCAGGGTTTGCCAATGTCCTTGTCGCTGACAATTCAGGAGATGTGGCAAGGGGCCAATCAGTCTTGGTCAATGTATGCGGTAGTGACTGAGGGTGTGTGTTCGACTTTAGATAAATTTGGTACAACGCAGCAAAAATCCCAGTATTTACCCAAGCTGGTTTCCGGTGATTGGATTGGCACAATGGCAATTACCGAGCCTCAAGCTGGCTCCGATGTCGGCTTGATCAATACCCGCGCGGAAGCCTGCGGCGATGACTGTTTTCTGATCACGGGAAGTAAGATCTTTATTTCTTCCGGCGATCAGGATATCTCGGGAAATGTGATTCACCTAGTCTTAGCCCGACTGCCTGGAGCGCCTGCAGGCAGTCGCGGTTTATCACTCTTTATTGTGCCCAAGTACAAACTTAACAGTGATGGCAGTCTAGGTGAGAGCAATTCGGTCAGCTGTACTTCGGTTGAACACAAGATGGGCCTGAAGGGCAGCGCCACTTGTGCCATGCATTTTGATGGCGCGCACGGCACCTTACTAGGGCAAGAGCATCGCGGCTTGATGGCCATGTTTACTCTTATCAACAAATCTAGGCTGGGTGCTGCCGTGCAAGCCCAGGCTCAGGCGGGTGGCTCGCATCAGATCTCGCTCGCCTATGCCAAGGAGCGTATACAGGGACGCTCGCCCCGGAGTGATGGAAAGTCGGGTGCCGACGCCATCATTGATCACCCCGATGTGCAGCGGATGTTAAATTTACAGAGGGTGATCTCAGAGGGTAGCAGGTCCTTGATTCACGGGGGGCTAAAGCAGTTGGATATTGCTCAGTGGGGCGATGAAAGTGTGGCCGCAGCGGCAGAGAGAAAGCTCTCATTGATGACCCCCATCCTCAAAGGTTGTATCTCTGAATGGGGTTGTGAAGCGGCCGATTTGGGCATACAAATCCTCGGTGGCCACGGTTATACCCAAGATTGGGGCGCTGAACAACGGCTGCGGGATGTTCGGGTGACACGCATCTATGAAGGCACCACGGGTATTCAGGCGCAGGATTTTCTGCTGCGGAAGATGTTGCCAGACGTCGAGGGCGCGTTTAATTTACTCTATAAAGATATTGATAAATTATCGGCAACCTTGACTCTTAATGGAGAAGTTAAAGCTGGGATTCTTCGTTTGCAGTCGTTGGTTTCCGAACTTCGCTTGGTGACCAACCTACTGGCAGAGCGCGCGACAGCTAACGACGGTGTCGCTGAAGAGGTGGCCTACGATTATCTGATGATCAGCGGTTATATTTTACTGGCAAATCAGTGGATTGTTATCGCGAAGACGGCACATAAGATATTACAAGACCAGAATAGTGATGGAGACTATTTGAAGAATAAAATGGATATCGCGACGATTTGTTTTAAATTTATGCTGCCGAGAGCTCAGGGCCATTTGGCGGTAATAAAAGAGCACTTGCCGCGTTGATATTTGAGGTTTTATTTTGGAGCCTATGAAAAGTGCGGTAGATATCAATGGGCTCCTTAAGATACATATAAATCCTGTTGGTTGGATTTGTGTTGTTTGTTTAACATCATAAGAAATTACAACCCGATAATGGCGTATTTTTATTGCCGTTTATTTTAATGTGTCACGACTGATTGATTGCTCTAGACGATAAAAAAGTCGAGTACGACAGTGGCTATTAATCTAATTGAGGAAGAGTAAAAAATCATGCATTTAATGGAATTTTTAGAGTTTCACGCTAGGGTTCGACCAACCACTTCCATGCTGAAGCAAGAAGGTCAGGATTTATCCTTTTCGGAGTCTGTTGCTAAATCCCGTTCGGTCGCCGCATGGCTTAACTCAAAGGGAATTGCCAAAGGTGATCGGGTGGCGGTTCTTGGGGAAAATAGTATCGATCACATCCTTCTACTGATGGCGGCAAGTTATATTGGCGCGGTTACTGTTCCTCTTAATTATCGACTTACTGCAGTAGAAATAGCGGATATTATTGACGATGCACAAGTAAAACTTGTTTTGATCAACGATCCACTTCTAAATGATCTGAAATCGGGTTTGATGCCCCTATTGCCTCCACAGGTGAGCATTGAGGACTCTCTTTGTGTGACGGTAGAGGGCGATAGTTCGCTGTACGATTACTCTCCATCTGATGATGAAATACTACTTCAGCTATACACCAGTGGTACGACAGGTCGCCCCAAGGGTGTACTCATCAACCATGGAAATTTAATTGCACTAACCACTAGCAGTTGGATGATGTATAGAAGTAAACCTGGGGTTGGAACAACGGATCTTTTAGTGGCTCCGCTATTTCATATTGGCGGCCTAGGATCGGCACTGATTCCAATTGTTAGCGGTGGATCGGTATTATTACATAAACGGTTTGATCCAGATTTAATTACCGAGGACATTGAAAAACACAGTATAAATACGCTGTTTTTGGTGCCAGCAATGATACAGGCCTTAATATTTTCGATAGCAGCTATTAAACTTCGACAGCCGAAATTAGATTCCCTTAAACAGATTGCCTATGGCGCGTCAGCAATTAGCCCTCATCAGCTACAAGAGGCTATTGATGTATTTGGCTGCGATTTTTTGCAATTGTACGGCATGACTGAAACCACTGGGGCGGTTGTAGCTCTACTGCCAGAAGATCATCGAAAAGCTTTAGATGGGAAAAGTGAACTGTTGCAGTCATGTGGTCGTGCTATGGCGGGTGTCGACATCAAAATTTGTAGTGATGATGGGCAGGCCTTGCCAAGGGGAAATACTGGGGAGATCGTAATTCGTTCAGGAACAAATACCTGTGGCTATTGGCAGAGACCCGGGGATACCAAAGAATCTATAAAATCTGGGTGGGTTTATACTGGAGATGCCGGCTATATCGATGAGGATGGTTATCTTTTTATTCGCGATCGAATAAAAGACATGGTAGTCACTGGGGGGGAGAATGTTTATCCGGTTGAAGTTGAAAAGTTATTGGCTGGTCACCCTTCCGTAACAGAGGTGGCTGTAATCGGAGTACCAGACGATAAGTACGGTGAAGCTTTAATGGCTGTGTGTGTTCTAAATAGTGACTGTGAACTTGATGTTGATCACTTGGTAGAGTTTTGCCGAGATAAAATTGCTGGGTATAAAATTCCGCGTCAACTAAAGATCGTTAACGCTTTACCCAGAAATCCTAGTGGAAAAGTTCAGAAAGTGGAGTTGAGAGAGCCTTATTGGAAAGACCGCCAAAGACGAGTTTAATATTACCAACGCGTTGATAGCGTCTGCCCAACCGGTAGGCAGCTGTAATATGGATATTATGGTCGTGGTTGGCTCATAATTACGAGTGCGCGGTATTGAAGGGCTGCGCGTCGTCGATGCGTCCATCATGCCAACACTCGTCAGCGGCAACACCAATGCGCCGGTCATTATGATTGCTGAAAAAGCCGTGGATATGATACGCGGGCGCTCTCGGACTGAGAGGCGGAGGATACCAGTTAAGCTCTGCATGTAATGGGCGTGTGCGAAATATGTCTATTTTGTTGCACGGGTATAACTTTTATTTAGCCGTCATAAATTATTAATACCTATTTATTTGTATTAGATATCACGGGATCCCCGTGCGATTAAAAAGAGAGAACACAATGAACGAAGCTTGGATTATTGATGCTGCCCGTACGCCTCGAGGTATAGGAAAACAAGGTAAAGGCGCTCTGTGGGAAGTTCATCCTCAGCGTTTGATGTCCACCGTTTTAAAAGAACTGGCGAACCGCAATGCGTTGAATACAAGCGAGATTGATGACGTAATAATCAGCTGTAACTACCAGTATCGCAAGCAGGGGCAATGTATTGCCCGCATGGCAGCTTTGGATGCTGGTTACTCAGTGAATGCCTCTGGGGTTGCTCTGGACAGGTTTTGTGGTGGGGGCATCAGCTCGGTCAATATGGCCGCCGCAAGTATCATGTCAGGTATGGAAGATTTGGTTGTGGCCGGTGGTGTCGAGATGATGTCCTACCAGGCTGAGCAGGGTCTATTGGGGCCGCTGGATGGTTGGAATCAACACCTGCGTGATTTATACCCGCAGATTAATGTCGGGATTTCTGCTGATATTATCGCGACGGAAGAAGGTTATAGTCGTGTCGAACTTGATGCTTTTGCTGCTGAAAGCCAACGCCGCGCCGCCACTGCAATAGCCAACGGGTATTTTGATAAAAGCCTGATACCCGTTTACAAAGACGATGGCAGCCTTGCCTTGGATCGAGAAGAATTTCCTCGCCCAGCAAGCACTGCGGAAAAACTGGCCCAATTGTCGCCGGTATTTAGTAATTTTATGGATCTGCCGTTCTTTGACTCGGAGCTGAGCTACCGTGACATGGTGGAAAAGCGTTGGCCTAATCTAAAGTTAGATCACCGTCATCACGCCGGCAATTCATCCGGTGTGGTCGATGGCGCTGGCGCTCTGGTTCTGGCGTCTCCTTCATACGCCAAGGCCAATGGCTTGAAGCCGCGGGCTAAGGTGCGCGCGATGGCCAATGCCGGCCACAGTCCCGAGTACATTCTCAATGCGCCAGTCACAGCCGCAAAAAAAGTGCTGGCTAAAGCGGGTATGTCAATTAACGATATCGACCTGTTCGAAATTAACGAAGCCTTTGCGGTCGTGCCTATGAAGTTTATGCGCGATCTCAACGTCGATCACAATAAGGTCAACGTGAATGGCGGCTCTATTGCACTGGGTCACCCCATTGGGGCAACCGGTTCGATCATTATCGGCACACTACTTGATGAACTGGAGCGGCGCGACCTAAGTACCGGCCTGGTAACAATGTGTGCTGCCGGTGGCATGGCACCAGCGATTGTAATCGAACGTGTATAAGTTAAGAGGCGGGCATTAAAAATTATTAATATAAATTAGTACGATATCCATAGAATTTATTTTTGTCGTGTTATGTTTATAAAATCTATTGTCTGGGCATTTATTCGTATGAGGTAGCCGTAATCGGAGCCTGACGATAATGCCTCGGTCGAGGCCTATGTAGCTCAGTACTGCGAACCATAGGCTTCTACTCCATCCCCACAGGATCATCTGTCTGACCTTTAGCTGCTTTCGCTTCACTGGGACCTTGTGGGGTGTGAAAGTGCGAGTTCGATGGCAACGCATCCAGCGGAAAGGCGTTGAAAGTGGGTGGTTTGGTGCTGCCATCTGGTTAGGGTGGACGCCAAGCCGGATCGACTGGCATGGCTTGCGGTCCACCTCTTTGATCGTCGGGCGTGACTCACGGCGCAGGGGTCTCAGGGCTATCGCAGTGCCCCCTGCTAACGTTAGTTCTTAGGCGTTGATGGATCTGCTGTTATGTATTGACCTGTCAATCTTCATTATCGATTATCACCCTCGTGCTTTTCCAGCCCTTAGGGAGCCTCTGATCAATTCGCTGTTGCTCTGGATGTCGCGCCGGTGTTGCGACACTTGGCATTGGTATCATGGGGCGGGTGAGATTACATGGGTTTAGTTAACACTTTCCCTGCTGAGGAGGTTTCTGAGTTGTGTAGGGAGTGGAAATACCGCTGTTGATCATCCAGACAGGGAAGGTGTTTATTGCCCGGTTCGGTGAGCGCCATCTGGCGGCTAAGCGCCTTAATGATATCTTGATGCTGCTTGTGTAGGAAGATATAGACTGGGAATGTCTCGAGTATCGGTTACAGGGGGACAAGTTGTCTGGTTGTATGACGACCGTGTTCCTGTAAGTAGTGAAACAGGCGCGGCGCCATCAGCGCGGCTTGGGCTCTGCCGGACACAACCATGTGAATACTCTGCATGTGTCCATTGGTTTTAATGATGTTGGTTTGATCCAGGCTGTTTGGCAGGATCACGTTGGCAAAGACTGATCCGCGCGGGGTGGCGATGGATTCAACAAATGCAGGTGTTGGTGCGACAAGCAAAGCTTGGCGCATCTTGCTGGGTGAAAGTCCCAGTCGGGTAAGGCTTAGCCAGTCACCCGTATCGAGTCTTGCGTGCTGCGCGGAGATTATGAGAGCGAATACTCTCGTGT
>Ga0105356_10002068_pt1 | contig 20071 bp, 14 predicted proteins | sample GOMGulsemesocosm_3_FD_83502 | JGI IMG/M metagenome (GOLD analysis project Ga0105356, IMG submission 83502) | Methane-oxidizing microbial communities from mesocosms in the Gulf of Mexico - GOM9D Gulf of Mexico | ecosystem: Environmental > Aquatic > Marine > Cold seeps | place: Gulf of Mexico... | reverse complement strand
TACCATATTCTGAAAATCGAACGAAGCTTTTGTATCGTAATTTGCAGCCACTTTTAAACGTTCTCCTACTTTTGCAGAAATACTTGCGGTTACTTGTTGATCGAAATCAAATGTAAAACTACTTCTATTTTCTTCGGATAATTGTGGATTTTCTGTTTTTTGATACAAGCCTCCTAGCCTAACATCTATGGATCCTTTGGTATTTACTTCAATTGTATTTCCACCAAAAAGTGTTTCAAAAAATTTAGAATTTACATAGTAGGTAGGTAGTAGGTTTTTTTGTGCTTCTTTACTTCCTTTTTTCTTACCATTCAATGCACTTATTTTCTCTTTATAATAAGACCTAATATCCTCTTTTAATCGAAAAGATTTGTACTCGGTTGTTGACTTAAACAAAGGTCTTTTTACAATCGTATTCCCTATTCTTTCAATAGTAATATAACGCTTTATGTCTTTGTCAAAAATCACCTCTTTCGTGGTCGGCATATTTAAAAACAAGCTTCCATTTTGATTGTTATGAAACTTGTACTTCAAAGGAACAATTGAATCTTTTCCCTTTACAGAATCTGATTTTATTACAGGCACTGTTTGTGCTATTATTGCATTGTGTAAAAACACGCAACAAAACAACATAAATACTACTTTGTATTTTTGGATCAAATTTTTCAACTCTAATTAGAAACTTTTCAATGCTTTTTTAATCAATGCTTCAACTGAAAGATCTGCTTCCGATTTTAGAATTCTATCCAATACCTTTTCAGAAATTTTTCTAGTAAACCCAAGCACTTCCAAAGCAGATAACGCTTCTTCTTTGTTTGTATTGTGTACCGTTGCTTGATTTTCATCAAGATCGTATGTTTTTAAGATCTTGTCTTTTAAATCCAAAATCAAACGCTGGGCTGTTTTGGCTCCAATTCCTTTTACAGATTGAATCAAAGCAACATTTTCGGTAGCAATTGCTTGTTGAATCTCTTCAGATGTCATAGAAGACAACATGGTTCTTGCAATGCTAGGTCCTACACCAGAAACTGAAATCAACAAACGAAAAATTTCTCTTTCTAATTTAGAAATAAATCCATACAACGTATGTGCATCTTCTTTTATAGAAAGATGCGTGTAAATTGTTATCAATTCTTCATTAGGCAGCAAACCAAAGGTATTTAATGAAATATGAAGCATGTACCCTACTCCATTACAATCGACAACTACAAATGTCGGGTTCTTCTCTACCAGTCTTCCTCTTAGCTGTGTGATCATATTTTTAATTTGTATTTAAAAATAGATACGTTGCATGCAACGTATTTATTTTTTCGATTTGTTTTGGGCATCAATAACTGCAACTGCTGCCATATTTACCATTTCGTCTACACTTGCTCCTAATTGTAATATATGAGCAGGCTTTTTCAATCCCAAAATGATAGGTCCAATAGATTCTACTCCATCCAACTCTTTCATCATTTTGTAAGTAATATTTGCCGAATCTAGATTTGGAAAAATCAACACATTTGGTTTTTTTCCTACCAATTTCGAAAATGGGAATTTATCCTCTAACATCTCAGGGTTTAAAGCAAAGTCAGCTTGAACAGGCCCATCCACAATTAAATCTGGATACGATTTATGAATGATTTTAACCGCTTCTTTTATTTTATGAGCTTTCTCTGAATTAGATACCCCAAAATTAGAAAAAGACAACATAGCTACAACAGGTTTTATACCAATCATTTTGGCTACGCTACTTGTCATTTGTGTGATTTTCGCCAATTGCTTAGGAGTGGGATCAATGTTGATAGTTGTATCTGCTAAGAACATTGGACCTCTTTTCGTTAGCATTAAGTTGGTTGCAGCAATTCTTGAAACACCATCTTGCATTCCTAAAGTATCAAACAAAGGCTTTATTGTACTTGCATAATTTCTTGTATATCCTGTTATCATTGCATCTGCATCCCCTTCATTAATCATCATAGAAGCAAAATAATTACGTTCACGCATCATTTTTCTTGCTTCTAGCAAAGTAATTCCTTTGCGCTGGTTTGCCTGCCAATAAAGGTCTGCATATCTATACCTACGATCTCTTTCTTCATTCGTTTTCGGATCTATAATCTCTACTTCTCCTTCAAAACCAATTTCATTTTTATGCGCTAAAATCATTTCTTTGTTTCCCAAAAGAACAGGAATCGCAATTCTTTCATCATACACTATCTGAGCCGCTTTCATTACATTTAATTGGTCGGCTTCATTAAAAATCAATCTTTTAGGAGCTGATTTTGCTCTATCATGAAGTAACCTCACAATTTTACTCCCGGTTCCTAAGCGCTCCATTAATTCACCTTTGTACTTTTCCCAATCTTGAATTGGATATTTCGCAATTCCAGAGTCCATGGCTGCTTTTGCTATGGCTGGTGGAATTTCGTAAATCAGTCTTGGATCGAATGGTTTTGGGATGATATACTCTTTACCAAATGCTAAATTTGATTGTTCGTATACAATATTTACTTGTTCAGGCACTGTCTTTTTTGCCAAATCTGCCAAAGCATGTACAGCTGCCATTTTCATTTCTTCATTGATACCTGTTGCACGTACATCCAACGCTCCTCTAAAAATAAAAGGAAACCCTAATACATTATTGACTTGATTAGGATGATCTGAACGCCCCGTAGCCATAATTATATCTTTACGCGTTTTAATCGCCAAATCATAATTTATTTCGGGTGTTGGATTGGCCATTGCGAATACAATAGGGTCCTTTGCCATGGTTAGCAACATCTCTGGTGTTACTACATCTCCTTTAGACAATCCTATAAATACATCTGAATCTACCATAGCTTCAGACAAAGTGTACATGTCTTTATGAGTAGAGAACTCTGCTTTTTGAGAAGATAGGTTTTCAATATCATTTCTGATTACCCCTTTGCTATCACACATTATAACATTTTCTCTTTTGGCTCCTAATGCCAAATACAAACGTGTACAAGAAATTGCAGCAGCTCCTGCTCCGTTGACAACTATTTGTATGTCTTCAATCTTTTTACCAACAATTTCAATTGCATTTTTTAATGCTGCTGCCGAAATTATTGCTGTTCCATGTTGGTCATCGTGCATAACAGGAATGTCCAACTCTTCTTTCAGTCTTCTTTCAATTTCAAATGCTTCTGGTGCTTTGATGTCTTCTAAGTTAATCCCTCCAAAAGTTGGTGCAATTGCTTTTACTGTTTCTACAAATTTATCTACATCAGTTACATCGACCTCAATATCAAACACATCGATATCTGCAAATATTTTAAATAACAATCCTTTCCCTTCCATTACAGGTTTCCCTGCCAAGGGCCCTATATTACCTAATCCTAGAACTGCTGTTCCATTGGAAATTACGGCAACTAAGTTTCCTTTTGAGGTATATTTATAGGCATTTTCTGGATCTTTTTCAATTTCCAAACAAGGTTCTGCTACTCCTGGAGAATATGCCAATGACAAATCTCTTTGACTTGCATACTTTTTTGTTGGTACAACTTTAATCTTTCCGGGTGTAGGTTTGGCGTGGTATAACAACGCTTCCCTTCTTATTCTAGAGTCAGACATGTCTTCTTATCATTCAGTTAATAACTGGCAAATATAATCAAAGCAGCTTTCTTTTAATTGTTTTTTTGAATTTTAATCTAGGGTATTAAACGAACTGTAAAATAGTATTTAATATAAAGCAAAATACCTTAGAGAAACCCCAAGGCATTAGAAAATTATTTAAAAAAACAGGCGCATTGCTAAAGCACTAAATAAATTCATTGACTATTAAATTGAGTATCGAATAAAAACAACATATCGGGATCAATCAGATCATCCAATTTTTCAATAAACTTTTTTTCAAGAATTGAAATACCTAGTTGATAAGAAGCATTCATCCAACCAAAACCACCATCTGGTATAAAATCGAAGTCGGTTCCTACATTACCATACTCTGTATCTACTTTATGTGTACAATTGACTACATCATATTTTTCGGCAATCACTCCGTTATAATTAACAGCTTCTTTTGTCAACAACCAAAGCCATCTATACACCAGCTCTTGTGTTTCTTTATAAAATCCATATTGTTGCAAACCTTTCCATACAAGCATTTGATGTGGCGCCCATCCAAATGGATAATCCCATTGCCGGTTAGGATTCAATTCGTCTACAATTCCTCTAGATTTTTCGCTACAGCTAACAATTCCTCCTTTACATTTTAAAAGTGGTAATGCTTTATGAACCAATAATTTTGCTTGCTCTGCTGAACAAGCTCCAGCCCACAGTGGGTAAAAAGTGGTTGCGGATACATAGTTTTTTTGTATCTTATTTTTAAAATCATAATCAAAATAAAGGCTTTCTTTTTCATTCCATAACAACGCATTTATTTTTGATTTTCTAGCCTCCATTTTTGATTTCCAATACGTTTCTGTATAAAGATTCCCGTTATTGGCTTTGTAACCTTCCTTGAAATAAGTTCGAATCAGAAATAAGAAATCTTTTTCATATTTATACAATAATGAATTAAGGTCTACCGTATTTAAATCTGCACATTTATTTATAAAACGATTAGTGGTGTCATGACCGCTTTCTCTTAAACTTCTATCATGTAAAAAATAGGCATCTAATTCTGGTATATCTAATGTTCTATTTTTGTACTTGTTTTCAAATTCTTCTTCTGGCAAATTATATTCTTCCGCATATTTCTGTAAAACTTCTTTAAAATGCCCTTCTTCTGTTTCAAAAACATAACCTACTCCCTCAGCATGGTATCTATTTAGCCCATTATCGGTAAGTCTTTTCCCTTCATTCATCCAAACATTTTCATATTCCTGAATTGCTGAAGATAATTTTTCTGAAACCCAATCGATATTTTCAGGCACCTCTTCCAAATACTCTCTAAGCATTGTAGAATAGAAAGGAGGCTGTGTTCTTGTGAGGTAATAACTTCTATTGGCATTTAATATTTTACCGTAATGTTTGATCTGATAATGGAAATTCTCCAGCATTCCTTTTACCAGATTGGACTTATCGTCTAGTAACAAACCTATAGATTCGAAATAACTGTCCCATCCATACATCTCGTTAAAACGCCCTCCTGGAACTACAAAAGGCTGACCTTTTATATTGCCATTTTCATCTTCGAACAAAGCCAAAGCAAGCAAACCTGATTTTTCTTTAATTGACAACACATAATTTGCATTGATATTTTCAGATAAAATTTCAACTTTTATATTCGTTAATTCTTTGGATACATTTGTATAATAATCATAAGCCAATTTATCGTTGAAAGGTACATATATATAAAATACGTCTTGATCAACTTTTTCATCGTATAGCACTTTTTTTAAACCTTCTTTATCGATAGTTCTTACTAGTCGATCCCAATAAATTTCCCTGATCAATCTTGAAATACGTTCTGATGGCTTCTCATATATTTTATCAAACGAAATTGTAGCTTCATTAGTTTTATTTTTCTCAGATTCCAAAGCAAGTTCTTGCAATAAATTTGACAAATAATAGGTTCCTTTTATTTGGTAACTATTCTGATTTACATCATTAAAAACAAAACTTTTTAACCCTTTATCATCTATAGTTATCGTGTTACTACCAGTAGTGTCTTCTTGTTTCAGAAGGCCCTCTAGCAATTCTTTCACTTTTACTCTCATTTTAACTATGTTTATTTTAGAGTTTCTTTTTTGACAGTTTATCTATTAGTAGCACAGATACTATCAATAATATCATAGGAATTAGCAATCCGTAAAATGCGTTGACACCTCCAACCTTATAAAAAAGTTCGCCAACTAATCTGGAACCCAAAGTCCCTCCAAGTGCAGAAAATATAATGATTAACCCAGTCATAGGAGCATGTAGTCTTTTAGGTAGAGAGCTCAATACAATGGAATTTAATAAAGGATAAATTGGTGCAATAAAAACACCTAGCAATGGCAATACAAAGCCTAAAAAAGGGATGTCACTAAGTGATTTAATAGCCACAACGGAACTTGTAACATCACTTAATTGATATAAAACAAGTAACAAAATAGTACATGAAATAAAAACACAGCCAATAACCAAATATGCCCAATGTATTTTTTTTGACAAATAGCCTGCTAAAAACCGCCCTATAGCTAATGAAATAGCAAGAACACTTGCCATTTGCACGCTTAAAACATCACTAAATTTAAATATCTTCTCGTTAAATCTTGGCAGCCATGTCATGATACCTTGTTCTATCATAACAAATAAAAATGCTGATACAATAAACGACAACACCAATGGGATGACAAGTAGACTTAAAGAGTTTTTAATTTCTTCTTTCAAAGTGATTCCAGCGGTTTCTACTTTATATTCTACTTTTGAAAACAATAAAAACAAAAACGAAACAGCTATCAATCCTGCCAAAACATAGTATACATCTAACCAAGAGTCTTGATCAACATCAGAATAAAAGAAGGGAAATAAAAAGTATGCCAACGCAATACCTATCATAAAAACACCTTCAATACGACTCATTAATGCGGAATGTTCACTTTTAGAATTCGTTAAAACTCCAATCAATGAATACACTGATATTTTTACAAGCGCAAAACCAACACCTACGCATAAAAACAGCACTTTCGTATACAGAAAAGAATTTCCATAAACCATTAGAACACAACCTACAAAAACTATAGAAAGCGCAACTAACATTGCTCTTTTATACCCAAATCTTGGTAAAAAAGAAGCCACAAAAAAAGAAACTATTGCTATTGGAAGGTCTTTAAAAGCTTCTAAAACAGAAGCACCTGATTCACTTACACCAAAAACATTTATAGATTTCGCAATAACAATACCTACACTATTTAATAAAATAGCAAAGACAAAATAATTGATATAAAGTGAAGCTTTTATTCCTAGATTTTTTTTCATCGTATCTGCTTTTTTTACAAACACTGCTTAAAATTTAAGCAGTGTTTTATTGCTTGTAAAAACTAATTCTTGAACTAGTTTTATTTAAAAATTAATAGCTACAGAAAGTCTTGCTGCTCTTCCTAAAATAGATCTTGCCATAAATGTTTGACCATCTACTGGTGCAGCTCCATCTGCTCTTCCATCTGCTTCTGTTAAACCAATTGTATTAAATACATTTGAAATATCCAATCCAAAACGAATGTTCTTTAAAGTATAAGAACCTCCTAAGTTAACAGAATTAAAACCAGGCAATTCAAATGTATTTGCAATATCTTGGTATTTTTTCCCAAAATAAGAAGAACTGGCATAAATATTAATATCTTTTGTGATACTATAATCTGGACGTACAGTAAAATAAAATTTTGAAATCCTTCTAGCAATATTTCCATTTAAAGCTGCCTCTGAACCTTCGTAACCACTATATTCTGGATTTTGAAGTGTTCCATTAAAATTCAAATTAAAATCTCCAAATTTTAAAATAGTTTCTAATTCTAGTCCTAAATTTTTCACGTTGGCAAATTTCTTTTCAGATATTCCGCCAGAACCTATATCTTGGTAAGAGATATTATCCAATTGCATATAAAATACATTTGCCAATATTGCTAGTTTTGGTGAAGAATATTTAAATCCTAATTCTGTTTGCTTAACCTTAGTAGGTTCTAAATCAACCAAACCTGCTGTTCCCTTTCCACTTTCAACAGCTGGCCCATAAAAAGATTCTTCAATTGGAGCTCTAAAACCATGACTGTAACGAACATAAGACGCCATATGATCATTCATTTTATAGTTTAATGCAGCTGAATAAGACAATTCATTCAGGTCATAAGTCCAGTATGTATAATCTCCTTTTAATATATTTACATTGTTATCTGCGTTGTTGTTGGCATAAAAGCCAATATCGTTCCCCCATGTACCATGATCACCTGCTCCAGAAAACCTATTAGAATCATACCTTAATCCAACATTTGCTGTTAAAGCATCCGAAAGATTGAATTCTGCATCTGCATAAAAAGCATTGATTGTATTTTTAATTTGAGATTCTCTTTGCAACCAAGAAATTCCTGAAACACCATTTTTAGTATATTCAATTCCAGTATTCGAATCTACCAAATTTACCAACCTAGGATTGTCAGAAGCACTTACCAAATAACTACTCCAATTCCACTTTTGATCAGATTTCCAATTAGAATAATAATATCCTAAAGTTAAATTTGCTTTATCAAATTTGAAATTGAAAGATAAATTATTTGCAAAATTTTTCATTTGTTTTTCTATATTCCAGTAATCTGCTCTTTTTAATTCTGTACTCGAATTCAAAGCGTCTCCAGTATCATCATAAGTAAATGCGGCATCTCCAGTTGCGATTCCGTTTGCAGACTCTATTTGACTTTGAGTAGAAACATCTCCCATCCAATGTGCTGCATAAATCGCATTATAATCCAAATCGATATCAGTATTTTTAAAAGAATTTTTAACAGTCACTTTGTCAGATAGCTCAAACTTAAATTCTCCTCCAATTGCATTGGATACTGGATGGACACCGTCTTCCAAATCTTTTTTGAAATAAGTTCCATCGGATTGAATTACATTTAATTTACTTAAATTTCTAGAAGTGAATGTCCCTGAATTTGGATCAAAACCTGGATATGCTTTTACTTTACCTCCTTGCATTACAAAAGGTGTTGACTGGTAAAAAATATTGCGATCGTTCAAGTTTTTTAAATAAAGTCTCGCATATCCCTTATCAAATTTATAGGTAAAATTCATTTTTAACTGCCCTCCTTTATTGGCATTAAAACCAGGACTTCTTATTCCTTCATCAGCTCTGTAAAAACCACCAACATTAAAAAACAATTTATCTTCAACTATAGCTCCTCCCATGTTAAAATCAGTTCGAAACAAACCATAATCACCTACTGACAATTTAGTAATTCCTTCAAAATCATTTTGTCCTGTTTTGGAGGTAAAATTAATAATTCCACCAGGTGCTCCACTTGCAAAGATTGATGCTGAACCACCTTTGATGGCTTCCAAACGGTTGATTGTTAAATCTACACGTTGAAAATTATCGATATTTGCAAATTGCAAAGCTCCATCTTCAAAAACTGGCAAACCATCTTCTTGAATTTGAACATATTCATAAGCTCCTGCTGAAGGAATTCCTCTTGCAAATAAATTATTTCCTACTTCTCCTCCTGATGACTCAACTAAGAACCCAGGAATAGATTGTAACAAATCAGCAACACTTTGCGGTGCTTTTGACTCTATTTCTTTAACTCCATAAGTAGTTACTGCTACACTAGATTCTAGTTTTTTTCTTGGATTACCAGATCCTGATATAACAACCTCATCCAATGAAAGTAAATCTTCGTGCATGCTAAAGTTTTGAATCAAATTTGATTTCCCAACTGTAATAACAATATTTAAAGATTTAAACCCAACATATGATGCTGTAATTTTATAAGCGCCTTCTTTTATATCAGAAATAGAATATTTTCCATCAAAATCAGAAGTTGCTCCTTTTTGAGTTCCACTAATAACAATACTAACACCCGGTATAGGCTGATTGTTTTCATCTGTAACAGTTCCAGACACTGTCCCTACATTTTGTCCTATTACCCCTGTAATAGAAAAGAGAAAAAATGTGGCTAAAAATAATATTTTTTTCATCTAATTGTTTATTTAAGATTAATTTAAGTCAATATTAAACACTATCCAATCAATAGCTCTTGATTATTTTTTCGAAAACGTTTTCGAAAGTATCGAAAACGTTTTCGAAAACTATTTTTAGTTTCTTTAACCTTATCTTATCACTATGTAATAAATTTACTTAACTTTATATCAATTTATTTAAATGAAATCGACTACTTTAAAGGATATTGCAGAAGAATTGAACATCTCAATTACAACCGTATCAAAAGCTCTTAAAGGATATTCTGATGTAAGCTCTTCTACACGAGAAGCAATTCTTAATTTGGCTAAAAAATTAAATTACACACCAAACTCTGCAGCTGTTAATCTTAGAACTCAGCAAACAAAAACTATTGGAGTTATCATCCCAACCATTGTCCACCAATTTTTTTCTAAAATAATTGATGGTATAATTGAAGAAGCAGAAAAACAAGGTTATTTTGTTATCATGTTACAATCTAATGAAAGTTTTGAAATGGAAAAAAAGCAACTCCAACTATTAGTTCAAAAAGGGGTAGACGGCATTTTAATTTCTCTTTCTAATGAAACATTTAGATGCAAGCATATTGAAGAAATAATTCAGAATAACATTCCAGTTGTTATGTTTGATAAAATTAACAAACTGGTGAAATGTTCGAAAGTATTTATAAACGATAGACAAGCTGCTTACGATTCTGTTACCTATTTAGCTCAAAAAGGCTACAAACGAATTGCTCATTTTAGAGGTTCTTTAACCCCTCAAAATTCTATTGATCGCTTTTTAGGCTATAAAAAAGCATTACTAGACAGCGCTATTGAATTTGACCCGTCATTGGTTTATTTATGTGATAACAATGATGATTTTAACGATGGATATAAGAATGCACAACGTATTTTAAATGAACAAAATAATGTAGATGCTATTTTTGCAATAACAGATGTTGTCGCTGTAGGAATACTAAAATGCTTTAGTGAAAATAATGTTAAAATACCTGACGACATTGCTGTTTTTGGTTTTAGCAATTGGCTTATGGCATCAGTAGTCACCCCCACTCTTTCTTCTGTTCAACAGCCTAGTTTTGAAATGGGAAGAAAAGCTACAGAAATTTTATTAGAAGAAATTAAAAACATTCAAAATAAAACTGCATTTGCCTTCAAAAATGTGATTTTACCAACTTCCTTAATAATTAGAGATTCTACTTAGCCTTAAAAAACCTGTATTCCGAGTCAATCCAGAAAACTTAGTACGTTTTATTGCTAATTTCTTAAATACTAAAAAAACCACTTTAAACAGCCACTTATAATTCTTTACATTTTTTCACAATTTCCAACAACTTTTTTTATAAAAATCGAATTTGAAGATTCTAAAAAAATAATTTCATAGTATCTCTACTTAGAATGTTTTAGATATTTACTTGTACAAATGTAGAAAATGGAGATGCAAACAAACTTCCACTTTCTTTGTGTAAAACATCATAACGCATTCCTACAACTACCTTATATATCTTGTGGCCTACCCCCAAATACAATGCATGGTAATTATCGTTGTACTTGTAAACACTCTCTGAAAATGAACTTTTAAACTGTCCATTTACAAAACTTTCATCCAATTCAGCAGAAAATTGAAGTTTGGAATTTGGATAATAATAGGACAAAACTGAAAAACCGTAATTGTACAATCTATCTTCTTCAGATCCAAACTTAGTGTAACCAAAGCTTACACTTCCTCCCAACGAAAATTTCTTGGTCAATTTGTAAACTGCAGAAGGTGACAAAATAATACTCGAGGTAGTACCCGATATATCCAAATTTACACGTCCTCCATACCGTACTTTATCCCAATCAAAATAGTTGGATGTTTTATTATATTGCCCAAAACTTGTAGTGGCAATCAAAATCACCAAAACGGTTACTAATCTCTTTTTCATTTTTATTTAAATTTATTTTTTTTAACGAATACAATTACAAATATTATGTAAACTACTTCATTCAATAACTCTCTTTCTATCATATAAGTACTGTTTCAGTTTTAAATCTTTAGAAAATCTGATTGCAAACCCTGGATATCGAATCATAAACACTTATGGAATTACTTGTATAGATCCGTATATTAAAGCTGTATAAGTGAAATTTCTAATTCAGTTATTTTAACAATAGACACCTTAGTGTCATTTCAAATAGAGCAATATTGAAAGCTATATAAAACCGAAGCCTACCAAATTGACAGCTTCGGTTTTATAATTCTTACAAAATCGGATTTTTAATACGAATTATCGAGTTAAAAACACCGGCTAATAAACTCTTATTACAAAAGAGCACTAGTCAAGATAAAAATCACCTCCCATATCAGGGTGTAAAACCTCTAAAATAAGACTTTTACTTTCAACATCTAAAATCATATTAGGTTGTTTTTCTTGGAAAGAATAAACATTTTTAGATTTAAAATTACTTACAGCTATATCACTGATTTGAATTATTTTGCTTTTAGCTCTATCAGTATCAATTTTTTCAAAATTGTAATTATTCAATATATATGATATATTACTATCATCAAGTTTTATTTTAATAATTTTCCCATAATCATTATTATAATAAAAATCTTCAACTTTTATTTTTTCCGAAATACTTAAAGAAACTTTTTCTAACATCCATTTGTGAATACTGAGATTATCATTTGATAAACACCCAACAAACAAAATAAAAATACTGTATAAATTATTAGTTCTCATCATTACTATTATCATTTTTAAAACAAGTATTAGGTACTATATTTTTACAATTCATCCCTTTATAAATACTAGGTGATTTGTCACGAAATTGATATTCAGAAACATAATATTCTCTCTTCATTGTAAAAGGTTTTCCCCATAAATAATTTTATATTTAATTTTGAGAAATAAGATTCTTTAGCTGCACATTTAAGTTCTTTCCAAAAGTCTTACTTGCTTTGTACATTTTATCCCTTATCGAAGCTTTGGGTTTGTATATAAATTTTCCAGTAGTATTTACAGGAGATACCATATCATTTGCCGCAAAAACGGCATCAATTTCTGCAAGGGTATAGTTGTTTTTAATAATGGTTTTTACTTCATTTAAATATGCTGTATAACTAATACCTGCTTTTATGGTTGTCCATTTATCAGTACTTATAGAGGCACTTTGCTTTGCCAATTGATCTATATAATTGTTTACAAATGTTTTTATTTGTTTTTCAACTCCTATTTTTTCTATAAAAGTATCGTACTTGTCTTGTGCAAACAACGTTGTGCTTGCGAATAATGTTATTATTATTAATACTGTTTTCATTTTTTTATAGTTTTTTAACATCAAATTAATTTGTTCTTTTTACTTTTGAATACTCTGGTACCTTATGCTTAATCTCTTCCATTAGCTGTAATAATTTATCTTTATAAAAAGAATCTTTACTATTATTAACAGATAAATTCTCTCTAGTTAAAATTAAATATTTTCCTTTCTCTGCAAATTCATATTCAATTCCTTCTAAATCATTGGGGATATTAATTTCATAATCGTTTGAAAAATAAGAAATCCAACCTAATGGTGCTTTATAAGTTCTTGCAACTCTATTTAAAGCTCGATCACTAATCTTAATAACTGAATACTTTACATCATAAGAATTATTAACTGTTTCTAAAAATAGTTTTGATTTTTCAAACGAATCAAAACACTTTTTATTGATTACAATACTACCAATACTTGTATGTACAAGTTTAGATGTAGTAAAGCAAAAACTTAAAGTAGATAATGTATCTTGATTTATTTTTGATTCTAAAGAAAATAATATTGAATTATCTCTTGAAAAGTGTATATCTGGATTTTCAATTTTATTAATTTTCTTTATATCATCAATATTTTGATTTAAGATTTCTTCTGCTAATAAATACTCTGCTTTAGATTCGTTAACATCAATAAATTGATAAAGTGATGCTCTTTCCGAAATTATACGCACCTTACTATAACAATCATTCTGCTTTGCTAAGCGACCATAAAAAGAGATTACTAAATTAGCAATTTCAAAAATCGTTAATTTTTCTTTTTTAAAAGAAGCTAGAGGTACTAATTTACTATGTTCCATTTTAATTTACTATTATTTGTTGAATTACATGAATTACTTCAATATCAATACCTGCATTATCAAACAAATCTTTCTGCTTTTCAATTATTAATAGAGGAAATCTAAAAAAACAAGTCTCTAAGAATTGTGTATTTGGCCCTTGAAAAACCTACTCGAATACAAAAGAAGCTATCTGAAATTTTCAGACAGCCTCCTATCAGGTTGTCATTGTCAGCATCTTTTACCCAAGTTGTTTTTGTGTAATTTCGATTAGGGTATTCTTTTTACAAAAACTCGGATTGCAAATCCGAGCTATCGGGGTTGACAAAAAAGCTAAATTATCTCACTTTTTATTTATCACATCTGCACTATTTTGATATAAAGAAGTATCGTATTTATGTAGTTTTTTAATTAAGCCCCATTGATTAGAACTATTCCAATTTGAAATATGTTTAATAGCTACCACCTTTGGGTAGGGATAACATACAAAAAAAATACTATCCTGTATTTTTGCATAGAATTTGTCAACACTTTGCAAATTTGCATCTGCACCTGTTAAACGATGTCTTCCTATAATTAAACTATCATTTTCATTAACGACTTCATATCTAATAGGGGCAAACACTTCAAATTCATCTAATTGATAAAACTTAACCCTCCAACTTTCTTTATTAACAACTTTTTTCTCTCCTATAAACTCATATTTGTTAGAAAAACATGAATACAATCCAATGAATAATAACATTAAATATATGTAATTACAAAACTTATTTACTATATGTTTCATTTGCTTATAATATTTTATCTAAAAATTAATAACATCTTGTTCATAAAAAATAAGATCAGCATTTCCAAAATCTATTACCGACTTTATCTCAAAAGGCTCTATTGTATTTAATATATCAGGAATTCCGAAATTTTCCGAAGTATACGGCGATTCAAAACGAACAGGCCCAAAGGTTCTACTCTTATATTCATCACTTGTAAATGTACAAGGATATAATCTAAATACCTCTAAAGATTGTTCAATACTAGCAGGTTCAATTGCATCTCGTATTTGCTGTTCAGTTAATCCTTCAACATTTCTATAAAAACTTATCATATTAGAGGGTAAATCCGCTGGTTCAAAAGATGAAGTAGATGTAGGGTGAACAGATTGAAATAATTCGAATGCAATAGATACATTTTGAAAAATAGCTAATGCAACTGATTTTCTTTGTTCAAAATTTAGCCCTGGTCTAACTAAATACTGCCTTTCAATACCAATAGAAATACCATGTATAAGAACATCTTGCTTATAATTCACTGAATAATACCCTTGATAAATTTGACTTTCAGAAGGTGGTTCTTTTAACTGACCCCAAAGATTTTCTACCCCAATATATGGGTCATCTCTTATCGTATTTGTGAAAGCGTGTGTCATATCGACCCAACCATATTTTCTAGTAAAAACTATGTCACCATCCCTGATAGCTTGCTCATACTTTTCTTTATTAGCATCTTTTATTTTTCCTTTGTCACAGTCGACTCTTTCAGTTTCTGCAATATTCTCGAAAAATTCTTCAAAATTCATATCCAAGCTATTTCTCCAAGTCCCAATAGCATACTTTGCAAAGTCTTGGTACTCTAAGGTTGTATTTGTTTCAAGAAACCTAAGTAGTGTATCTATATAATTAGGATGCGCTATCAACCAATTTTTATCAATAGCAGTCATCTCACCTTCTGGATACGCATCTTCCAACGCCATAGACAATTCATCTATATTGTATGCAATATCTGATGCCGCTAAATTATTCAAAAAGCTTTCTACATGCATTCCGCTCGTCCATGAGACATCTGCATTCCCATTGAAATAAACGCCCAAATAAGGGTATGTTCGAACATCAAAACTGTATGCCAAAGTACTATACGACAAGCCTAAAGGCACATCAATAGCATTGGCTTTAAAAAGTTCACTAATAGTAAAACCTTCAAAAGCAGAATTTCCTAAAGGCACCATATTTGCTATTTCTTGAATCATACTTGCCAAGCCGTTAATATCCAAGGAGGCAATCGCAGGGTATTCTAAAACTGCTTGGTTTTCGTAAATGCTCGTATTTTTATTCGTTACCAAGTTTGTACTAGCTCCTTCATCATTGATAAGCCCAGGAAGAAGCCCACTATTAAGTTCGTTTTTATAGAATTCTCCCCCGCTATTATCATTGTTAAATGCATGATACTCCTCAAATAACATTCTAATATTAGAAAAAGCAGTATATAAATTTGAGGCAATTGAAGAGCTATTGATATAACTTTTTACTGCATTATTTAGGGTAGGAATACCATTGATAATATCTAGATCTCCTTGATTTAACTCACTATCAAAGAATTGATTGGTGAAAATTTTTGTAAGCTGACTATTAGTCAATCTTTTGGGCCCCATAATATTAGGGTCATAGTTTGCATTTGCGTAGTCGTCAATAATATCTTGAGAATAGGTCTTATTCACATAATTTAAGATATTCCTATTATAGTCCGTTAGAAAATTATTATTAGCTAACCCTTCTAAGTTTGCAACATATGGAAATGAGGTAACTTCTGCTTGTAACTGTAAGGTGACAAAATAAAGTTTGTCCGATCGATAACTAAGACTGTTGTATAAATAATTTTGCTTCTGTAATGCAAGGTTATTAATATCACTTCTATGATTCTTTAAATAGTCATAGCTAACCAAAGCTTTTCTTTGATCTTTTACAGCAACGTTGTAAGCATTCAACTTAGAAGAAATAGAACTGTTTACAGCAGACAAACCATCAGAGCTATAGGGGTTATTAGTCATTAAAGGCAATCCGTTCTCTAATTGAAATTTTCTAACATCTAAATTTCTTAAATGACTCTTAGCGTCATTCGCTAAATCCTCCCTTGACCGTGCTTCCTTATTATAATTCTCTAATACGCTAGGATACAAAGTTTCCTTTCGTTCAAACAGATAGTTTTTAGCTGCTTCAAAACTGTTAAAATTTTTCGAAAAAGCTTTTTCAAAATTTCCTTTTAAATTGCCTTCATATTTAACCCAGAACTTATTTACTTCACCAATTTTTGCTTCATTAAGTGCGACTAGGTTTGCATAGGCTACTCCCTCAACAACAACCTCAACGTTCAAACAATTATAAAAATCGCCACAATCTCCTTTTGCTCCTGAAGTCTTATTCTCTACTGTCTCATCCTCTACATCCTCAATTGTCTCTTCTTCAATTTCATTGTATTGCGCATAAGTCGTCTCCGCACCTAAAAACAAGAGCACAATCAAACCCAAAAGGACATTTAAGTTTCTATATTTTTTTTTCATCTTTTTCATTCTTTAGTCATTTTTTACAATCATTTTCGTATGTACTTTATCAGCCGCAATTATCTTTACAATATAAATTCCTGATGGAATATCGGGGCTCAATTGTAGGGTCTGTTCTCCTGCTGCTTTTACACCTGTATCTAACACCAAATGAATGGAATTGTCATAGCTGGTCAATGCCACTTGCACCTCTCCTGCCTCTTCTAATGTGTACTGAACTAACAGTTGCTCTTTAAACGGCATGGGATATAGTTTTATAAACTGTCCTTCTTGGTTTGCCAATGCCAAAAGAGTTTCTTCATCAAAATAAGTGTCGCTGTTTTCAGGTTGTAAAATAATACTTAGTGGCTCTCCATACTCTGTCCACTCATCGATATAACTATCTACATTCCCTGTCAAATAAGGAAGTCCATTAAATTCTTGTTTGTTTAAATTCATAGCGAGTAGACTGTAATCTAAAGTCAATTTTTCAGGGTTTGATGTATACAGTTTGTCTAGAGAAAAAGTCAAGTTTTCTAGATACATTGTTTGGTCTTTCCACATAGCTTTGCTTTGTTTTTCTTGCTTTTCAAAAATGGTATTTACAGTTAAATACTTTCCTGCTTTTTTAAAACTCAATGCTATGGGAAGAATTCTTTGTACGTGTTTTCCTGACCAATCGTACTGGATGAGTTTCCCTCTCCAATTTTGCAGTAATTCTTCTTTTTCTATGATTTGGTTCGACACAGCTGCCTTTTCTGTAAAGTCTTCTATAGCTTCTTCAACAACCTCGTTGTTATTCAAAGCAATCTCTACATTGCTTTCTATAGTTGCTTTTTGGTTGGCTTTGATATAAGTCACTAAGGTTTTACTATTCACAATGGGGTTGTTTAAAAGCAATTCCAAAGCGGTATTGCTATTGGCCGTTACACCATAACCCAAATAATAACAGAGCCCTAAAAAATGCTTCGCCATTGGATCTTCACTTCTTTCAAACCAATACACAGCTTCTTTGTAACTTTGTGCCACTCCAAAACCCTTGTAATACATATAACCTAAAGAATAAGCAGCTCTTTGGTTGCCATTTTCGGTAGCTATAACAAACCAATCCATTGCCTTTGTAAAATCGATAGTACATCCAATTCCATATTTGTAGAGCCTTCCTAAATTGTATTGTGCTTTTGGGTATGCTTTATCTGCTGCTTTTGAAAAATAAGAAAAAGCTTTGGATGGGTCTTTCTGTACCCCAATACCTTTAAGATAGAGCATACCCAAATAATTTTCTGCTTCTGCATTGCCTTCCAAAACACAAGGCTCTAAAGAAGCTGCCAAACCTTCGCCATTGTTAAAAGGAGAGGGACTTTTTATAAATTGTTTTATTTTAAGTAAAGCATGCTCGCAAGATTTTTCTTGGGCATTCGCCATGGCCATTGTGAGGCATGTGACCAGCCATATAAATTTTATTTTTTTCATATTAATTTGTTTTTAATGATTTAAAAGGATGTACTCAAAAGTCTCTTTCCTTCTTTTGTATTGAAAATTTTCATTTGCTAGCATTCATTTTCAACTATTACCATTGAAAAGTTCTATTGTCAGTTTTTTGCTTTTTTTCAATTTTAATATCAAAATTGTTCATAAGTGCTCGGTAGTCTTTTTCAAATTTATAACGCAACACACTTAATTTTTGCTTTCTCAAAGTGCTTTTAGATTTGTAATATGCATTTGTTACTGCCTCATTAAAATAATAAAGAGCCACTCTTTCATACACCTTTTCTTTCTGTTCTTTAGTCAGTTTGTGTGTTCCTATAATTTTTTCAAACTCTTTGTTTGCCTTCTTTTTGGCTCCAGGTTTCAAACCATCACCTATAAGTGCTGCAAATTCTTTTTTAGAAATCACACTGGTCAATTCGCTTGAAAAATCTTTCAAAATTTGACTTTTTGATTTTCTAGGTGTTCCTTCAAAAAGCGTCGAAAGATTGTCGCTTGTATTTTTCTTTTTTAAAGCCTCAATAGCCGCATCCTTTTTTTCTAATAAGGAAATTAGTTTGTTAATTTGTGCCTTATCCAAACCAATTTTTAGTGCCTTTTCTTTTAATAATTTTATCTCTTTGGTTTTGTGCAACTTATTTTGTTTTTTTTCTCCTGATGCCAAAGCTTGATTTCTATGTTTCCAATCGATATTATTTATTTCAAAAATTTTGGAAGCACTTAATTTTTGTTTTAATTCTTTAGACAACTCAAGGGCTAAGATCTTTTGGGCTTCTTGTTTGGCTACAGCATCTAAATTTTTCAATTTTGAATCCCAAGACATATAAAGCGTTGCTCTACAGTCTGCGATATTTTCTCCTAGTGACATTAGACTCTCTGACAATACAAGTTCAGCAATCCTTTTCTTTACAGAACCATTGTATTTCGCATCACAGTTTTTAGACAATTCGATATAAAAATGATAATCTATAAAATCAGTATGCTTACTGCTTCTTAGATCTGGACATTTTGCAGTCGTTTTTTGCCAAGTATAAGTTGCTTTTTTTATCAGTTCAATTTGTGTGGCAACCCATAATTTTTGTGCATTGTGAATTGAATTGTATTTCAACTCCCTCTTTTCTTTGTCAAATTTGTGTTTCTGTAAGACGAATTCCTTTTTGTAGTTGAAATCATACAAAATCGCTTCCATCATTTTTGCATAGTCTTTTGGAAATGGATACGTACTTACCAATTTGTCGTATCTAAAATGTAATTTTTTTTGAATAACGGCTTCGCTTATTTGTGCTTTGTAAAAAGCAGTTTGCTGTTTTTCATTAAAAATGGCCGCAAACCTCTTGTCAAAATTTTCATTTTCAGATGCCGATGTGTAGTCTTCGCTTCTTTCTTTTAAAGCCTTTTTTAACTTTTTTTGCTGCTTTTCGGTAGCAGAAGTTAAAGAAACTAGTTTTTCAAAATTGTAAATAGATTGTTGTTGTGCATTGCTATTTAAAAATATTCCTAGGAGGAATATAAAAATCGCTTTTTTTCTTTTCATAATAAATTGTTTTTGATTGTTTGTTAAATTATTAATACCATATTAT
>Ga0105356_10002067_pt1 | contig 20073 bp, 15 predicted proteins | sample GOMGulsemesocosm_3_FD_83502 | JGI IMG/M metagenome (GOLD analysis project Ga0105356, IMG submission 83502) | Methane-oxidizing microbial communities from mesocosms in the Gulf of Mexico - GOM9D Gulf of Mexico | ecosystem: Environmental > Aquatic > Marine > Cold seeps | place: Gulf of Mexico... | reverse complement strand
CTTGGCAGCATTTTGCTAACGGTGGTATTGGTTATCTCTGCTTTTACGCCACAAATTATTATGGAGCGCCGTGTTGATATAATGACCGCCGTATTTAGCTCTGCTAATGCTGTAAAAAATAATCTGCTAGTGATGTGTGTATGGGGGGGCGTAATTTTAAGTGCGGTGACGATTGGTTTTTTAACCTCAGCAATTGGTTTTGTTATTATTATGCCTATTTTAAGTTATGCAAGTTGGCATGCATATATCGCAGCGATTAAAACTAAAAAAGAGCGTACTTTCGAGTAATATTTATAAATAAACCGAAATGCGTAAGCAAGTTATGCAAGACAAGAGCAGCTAGTGCAATCTAAAAAGTGGCAAATATATTAAACATATTTGCCACTTTTTTTGTATCTACTCAAACCGTTGCAATTTAAGGTTATTTCATTTTTGTAAATGCTTATTCAAAGTATAAGATGTTGTGTCTAGTAACTCTTATAAACTCATTATTTTAGCTCAACACTATAGAAGCTTGTTGTACCACTCACTTCATTACCAACGATTAAAATGGGTGATTTTGTTGGGCTGTCTTCAGCGTTAACAAATTTAAATCCTTCTGGCCCCAAATCTCCAGCATCTATTTGGTACTCTTTAATGCCGTCACCATTAGAATCTTTGTTATCTTTAGGGTTAATAGTGATATCTCGGTTATTCAGGTATTGAACAAACTGCGCTTGGCTTGGATTACTGATGTTATAGACCATAATGCCACCCATGCGCTCTAGTCCAATAAACGCGTAAGTCTGGTCATTAATAACCCCCGTTGTTAACGCTTCTGGCTCAGGGCCTTTATTATCACTGCGATCTTCATTTTTCAATTTGTTGTGGCTTTGGTTAAATCGATTGCCATATTTCTCAGCTGTAATACGTTCAAAATCACTTCCTGAGTCAAAGACTAGCGTTTCATTTTCAGTGTCCCAGATAGAAAATGAACGTGCACCAAAGGTCATTAAGCGGTCGATTTTACCATCATTGTTTAAGTCACCAAATTGTTGCGTGATTGAGTGAGAAAATTTAACTTGCTGAACGGTATCTTGGTATAAACCTCCTGATTTAAAATTACTTAGATCAAGACTATTTTGTAATGGAGAATAAACAGATTTATCAAATGCATCTTTGAGTTTTATATCATCAGCACAGCTGTGCTCCTCAATGTTAAAATAGAAGTTTGCGGATTCACATTGTGCTTGTGTCAAATCAGTCAGCCAATCACTGCGATCATCACCTTCATTTGCAGTAATTAAATAATCTATGTTATTGATAGTGACAGTTGCAATAGAATCGGGTTGATATAAACCTAACGCAGGCTCATTTTTTATATCCACTTTTTTATCTTTATTATTCCCGTCTAACTCATTGCCTAGAAGGCTATGATCTTTGAAACCAAGCGCCATTATCTTGTCGATAGATTTTGATTTTAAATCGACAATAGCGATTGCATTGTTCTCCTGAAGCGAAACATATGCTTTAGAGGATTGCTCATTAATTGCAATATATTCAGGCTCTAAATCCTGTGCAACAGTGGCATTGTAACCATTTAAGACTAATTGCTTGGGTAACTCATGATAGCGTTGCCCACCCACATTAAAATCGCTAAAGGTTAGACGTGTTACATCAGTTTTTAATATTGCATCTTGCCAATCGATATCAATAATAGCAATTTCGCCTTCCGGATCTACAGCATAGTTTTTATCGCTAGGCTCTCCTTCTATAGCAACAACTAATTTTGTGCCATCTTTAGTAAAGGACAGCATATCGGGTAATGAACCAACATAAATAGCATTAATAAAACTTAGGTCTTGGCTATTATAAAATGCGACCCAACCAGCATCAGTTTTTAATTCTGCTTCTATAGCAACGGCAACTAAACCATTGCTAATATCAACACTATTAGCCGCACCCGCTTTAACGTTAAGGTGTTTTAGTAAGTCAGCTTTGATATTAAGATACCCAGCTAGCGATGGATACTGAATGTTTTTACTGTCGATAATGTCTATTTTTCCAGACTGAGCATTTACTACAAAGGTTTGTTTTGTTCGTTTGTCATAGCTGACAATTTCAGCTGCGCTTTGATCAAAAATGTTGCTGTGATATCGACCCTGCTCGACAAGTTTAATTGAACTTGCTGTATTTGTTGTTGAGCAAGCAACTAATGCACCTGAAAGTAGCGCGGTTGTAATTAAATTGTGTTTCATTAAGTAACCTATCTTATTTTGCTATGAAAACATCACGTTTTACAGGTCGGTTATGACAGTTATATGACGACTATTATTAACTTTGTTGTACAAGATCTAAACGACTACGTAACCTTTGTTGAATAATTAATCACTTAAACCTATTAATGCAAAAAATCTGCTTCAAGTGCTTGTAGTTGAATCAAACTTGTATAGAATACCCGTCACTTACTAAGCACTAAGCGAAGTTAAGTAACTGCCCGGATGGTGGAATCGGTAGACACCCAAGATTTAAAATCTTGTGCATTCTGTGCGTGCGAGTTCAAGTCTCGCTCCGGGCACCATATTTAAATAAAAAGCCTCGTATAATACGGGGCTTTTTATTGTCTGGAATTCAATTCCCATCAAATTAAATACATAGAAATAGCATTGTGCATCATCAATAGTCTGCAAGTATATACTTCGTATTAATCTCGTTTTAACATCTAAAATTTGAGTTTGATAGTGAGAAAGTGGGGTAATATCAATATATCTAGGTACCGCTCTGGTATTATTTTTTATTTAAACTCCAAGGCTCGCAAATGACTGAATACATCCTACTCGCCATCATTATGGTTTTTATCTATTTTGTATTGATAAGAAATCGACCGACGCCTAAAAGTGATTGGGAGTCTTTACCAACACTGAGTGAATATCAAGGTTTAAAAAAATCAAAAAATGAACTTGGTGTGCAATGTTGCCAATACTGTGGGCATACCGAAACAGTTGAGCGTACTTTAAATTCAGAAAAAGAAAATTTCGATAAAACAAAGTATTACCATGCATGTACAAGTTGTAAAATAGTTCTATGGCGCAGTCAAACACAGCTATAGACCAAAAGTCATTCTTGAAAATATGAAACCTTTTCTTTTTACTATTATATTTTCAAGCCAGTTGTTGCTGAGTTTGCTTTACCACGTGTGCCAAATCACTAGCGTAAAAAGAAATAACAATCCCGAAACAGGGAAATATGCACCGTGTAAGTGGGTAGGTACACACAATGGTAGAGGCACTATTAACTATTCAAATACAATGATGTATCTAAATAAACCGGAAGAGTTGGCTGTTGATCTTCTAAAGGGGTCTTTGACCATGAAAAATCCTGCTCTATCATATTAAATGACCTAGGAATATATCTCCGCCGTTACCTACATTGTATTTAAACAGTTTAACGAGCTGTTTAGATAAATCTCAGTGCAATTTAGTTCAAAAAAAGAGGGCGCTGAGTAAGCAGATAAGTATAATGTTGCTTGTATAAAACCAATAGGATAATAGTGTGGATACAAGTAACGAAAAACGCCTTAATAAATATATCAGTGACTCTGGATTTTGCTCTCGCCGACATGCGGACAAGCTAATAGAACAAAGCCGTGTCAAAATTAACGGTGTTGTGCCTGAACTTGGCACAAAAGTACAACCTGGTGATAAAGTGGTTGTTGATGGCAAACTAATAAATGCTGTTGAAGAGAACAAATCTGACCGTGTATACATCGCATATAACAAACCGATTGGTATTACCTGCACAACTGAGCTTGATGTACGTGGCAATATTATTGATGCTATACGCCATAAAAAACGGATTTTCCCTATTGGACGATTAGATAAGCCTTCTGAGGGATTAATCTTTTTAACCAGTGATGGTGACATTGTTAATAAAATTCTACGTGCTGAAAATGCCCACGATAAAGAATATCTCGTTACCGTTGATAAACCACTCAGTGAACGCTTTGTAGAGCGCATGCAACGTGGTGTACCTATCTTAGATACCATAACAAAACCTTGTATTGTAAAAGTACAAAGCCGTTTTGTGTTCTCAATTATTTTAACGCAAGGCCTTAATCGTCAGATTCGTCGCATGTGTGAATTTTTAGGGTACGAGGTTACTGAGTTAAAACGCACGCGTATCATGAAAGTGACGTTAGATAATTTAAAACCTGGGCAATGGCGTAATTTAACCACGCAAGAAATGCAAGATATCAACCAAGCGGTCTCGGGATCGTCTAAAACTGCGGTAGAAACAGCCCAACCTAATCCATCACCTAAAAAAGTGAACAAAAGCCCTTATGGTGACACGCCGAGTAAAGGCAAAAAGATATTCGTTAATAAGAAAGCTAGTACGAGTTCAAAAGCGAAGACTGGAAAACGAACACTAACGTTAAAGCGCAAATGAGTGTTGGTGAGTTTGATTTAATTAAGCGTTACTTTAAGCAGAAAACAAGCCTGGACGAAAGTCAAAGCGTTGCTAGTGGTGTTAATGTTGGCATTGGTGATGATTGTGCAATTTTAGATATCCCTGATGGATATCAACTTGTTGTAACGACCGATAGCCTTGTGTCGGGTGTACATTTCTTTGAAGATGTTTGCCCCTATAGACTTGGTTATAAATCCTTGGCAGTTAACTTAAGTGATCTTGCCGCTATGGGGGCGACTCCGAAGTGGCTTTCTCTAGCGATCACGCTACCAAATGTTGATGAACAGTGGTTAAGTGAGTTTTCTCGCGGTTTTTTTGAGTTAGCCAACAAATACAACGTTAAACTTATTGGCGGTGATACAACAAAAGGCCCACTCTCTATTACAGTGTCTGCCAAAGGTATTGTGCCTCGTAATAGGGCTCTATTGCGCAGTGGCGCGCAGGTGGGTGACCTAATTTGTGTTTCAGGTTGTTTAGGTGATGGAGCGTTAGGGCTTGCGTGTAAGTTAGGAAACCAAAGTGTTGATAATAAAAGTGCATTTATTAATGCATTAGAGTTAACGGATCCCCGTAATGAGTTAGGTATTTTGTTAGCAGATTATGCCTCAAGTTGTATCGATATCTCCGATGGATTAGTGCAAGATCTACAGCACATCCTTGATGCTTCTCGCTGTGGTGCAATACTCGCGATTGATAAATTACCGTTATCACAAGCGATGCAATTAGAGCGGAATAAACAAACCCTCACCGTTGAGCAAACATTACAGTACGCGTTAACGGGGGGAGACGATTACGAACTGTTGTTCACCATAAGTAAACGGGCTTACAAACAGCTTTGTATGCACAAAGCAGAGACGACTTTCTCTGTAGTGGGTGAGATTGTTAAAGATGTTGAAATGAAACTTAAACTTACAAATGGTGGCCAAGCAGTAACAGCACAATATGCTGGTTGGGATCATTTTAAATAGTATCAATACAACTAGATAATATGACTAGTTAACATTGCTATATTAAATAATTAGGTAAAAAATTAGATGAAACGTGAAGATTTAAAAGGATTAGAACTTTCTAATCCGCTACATTTAGCTGCTGTCGGATTTGGCAGTGGTTTGCCAAATAAAGCTCCGGGTACATTTGGTACGCTTGCTGCTGTGCCACTCTATTACCTGCTCTCTTTTTTATCTCTAGAAACTTATATTATTGTGCTTATTGTGAGTAGTTTATTAGGTTTCTGGTTCTGCCATGTTGCGAGTCGTGATATGGGGGTACATGATCATAAAGCGATTGTTTGGGACGAGTTTGTCGGATATTGGATAACCATGGTAAGTGTACCTTTTAGTTGGCAGTGGGCAATAGTTGGTTTCATTCTATTTCGTTTCTTTGATATTTTAAAACCGTGGCCAATTAGCTGGCTTGATAAAAAGATGCAGGGTGGTTTTGGTATCATGATCGATGATATCGTTGCTGGTATTTTTGCTGCCACTGTATTACAGATACTTATCCATTATTATGGTTGATAAAATGTTGAATTTTTTTAAGCCGTTAAAAGTGATTGTTTGTTTACTTTTGCTACCTGTGTTGATGGTAAATGCATCTATCATTCAAGTTCAACCTAGCAATCAAAAGGTAGTAAAAATTGCAGTTACTGATATTCCTAACTATTTTTCACCTTATGCCTCACAAGGTTTGAGTGCACAGTTTAGCCACCTATTTTTTGATCCCTTGGTACGCTGGGGGCAGGAAAAAAACATAGAGTATCGTTTATTAGCAAAAGTAAAAAAGCTTAAAAACAATAAAACGCGTTTTTATTTGAAAAAAAACATTTTTTTTCATTCCGGAAATCTATTAACTAGTAAAGATGTTATTTGGTCATATAATGAGGCGCTTAAAAACAAATACCTACATCGTAAATTTCAGCATATAATTAAAATTAAACCGATTAACAATTATCAATTTGATATTCAAACTGAGCTGACTCAAGCTCAACTTCTCGATTATTTAACCCATTTTTTTATACTTGATAGTGCTTATTACAAGAAAAATAAAATAGAGCATGATGTGGCTCAAAGTGCGCTCTCGCCACCGATTACTACCTTGCCTCTATCCGGCACAGGGCCGTACCGTGTTGCCTCTTTCTACGCCGGAGTTAATTTACAGGTACGAGCTAATCATAGTTATTGGCTAAATCAACCAATGTATAACTCATTGAACTTTGTAAAAATAAAATCGATAGATTCTCGCTTATATGCACTATTAGCGGATGATATTGATATTAGTGAATCAATAGCGAGCAAAAACACTAACTCAGTGGAGTTGTTAGAAAATAAAATCATTCATCAAACAGCGACTTATAATGCACTGTTTTTAGTGATTAATGAGAAAAGTAATGATCTTTTTAAGCGCAAAACAGCACGTAATGCTATCCACTTAGCGATCAACCAACCTGGTATGTTGAAACATATCTTAAATGGTAGCGGCTCTATAGATAGTTCTTTGAAAATAATTCCTTCAAAAGTGATTGAGCCAACTTATAATGCTAAACGTGCCAAATATCTGCTTAAGAAGATGGATGCGCCTGAGCAACTTTCGCTATTGGTGATGGCTGACGCTAGTAATCATTCGACAGAGGTCATTCTGGCACTTGAAAATATGTTTAAAAGGGTTGGGATTAGATTAGCGATTACAGAGGTAAAAACAGTTGAACGTTGGAATGCCTTGCAGTTTGACTATGATCTGACACTCTCTACTTGGCAGTCAGCATTGATGAATAGTGATAATATTTATCAAGATATCTTTGCCAACAGCCTCCTTTCAAACTACCTTGATAGTCTCTTTAAAGAGCAGGGTAAAGCATTAACGATGCAAGACAAAATAGATCTGTTTAAAGAGTATCAGATATCTGATCGTATCGTGCCATTATTTTCTGAGAATCAGATTTGGGCAACTGATACACAGTTTGACTTAAATCATCTATTTTCGGTTAACGCTATTCCCTATTGGCATCTCTTATCACCAACTACTCACTAAAGTAGCTTTTAATTTGTGATTCAATGCCAGCACTATCAAGTTGTAGTAGCTGGTAGATCTCTTCTTGACTTCCTTGCTCTACAAATACATCGGGTAGCCCTAAATTTAAAGTGGCACGATTAACCTTGTTCGCCATGAAGAATTCGTTTACGCCTGAGCCTGCACCACCGGCAATGCTATTTTCTTCAATCGTTACAAATTGGCTGTGGCTTTGAGCTAACTCTATCAGCAGTTCAACATCTAGTGGCTTTACAAAACGCATATCAACTAATGTCGCGTTAAGTTTTTTAGCGACAGGAATCGCTTGTTGTAACAAGGTACCAAAACATAGAATTGCAAGTTTCTCACCAGACCGAACAACATTTGCTTTACCAATCTCAAATGCAGACATGTTTTTATCGATAGCCAAACCTGTGCCTGTGCCACGAGGATAACGAACAGCCGCTGGTTTAGCTAACATATGGCCGGTGTAAAGCATATCACGGCACTCTTGTTCATCGGACGGTGTCATCACCACCATGTTAGGCACACAACGTAAGAAACTAAGATCATAAGCGCCCTGGTGAGTTGGGCCATCAGCGCCAACTATACCAGCTCTATCAATGGCAAATAAAACACCTTGATCTTGAATGGCAACATCATGAATAACTTGGTCATATGCACGCTGTAAAAAGCTTGAGTAGATTGCAACTACGGGATTCAAGCCTGAAATAGACATACCTGCCGCAAGTGTGACTGCATGTTGTTCTGCAATGGCAACATCATAATATTTGTCTGGATGACGTTTTGAAAACTCAACCATGCCAGAGCCTTCACGCATAGCAGGGGTTATTGCGGTTAGATTTTCATCAGAGTCTGCCATGTCATTAAGCCAATCTCCAAATACTTGTGAGAATGTCTGTGAGCTTGGTGCTGCTTTTGGTAGGTCTTGGTCTGGCGTAAATTTAGGCACTGCATGATAACGGATTGGATCTAATTCTGCCTGTTTATAACCTTTACCTTTTTTGGTCATAATATGTAAAAACTGCGGGCCAGAGTGGCTACGCATATTACGTAAGGTGTCAACTAAGTCGAGCACATTATGACCATCCATCGGACCTATGTAGTTAAACCCAAACTCTTCAAAAATGGTTGCTGGTGATACCATGCCTTTAAGGTGTTCTTCGGTGCGTTTTGCAAATTCTTTGATAGGTGGTACGTTAGAAAGTACTTTTTTGCTACCCTCACGTAGTTGTGTGTACAAATCACCTGATAATATTTTAGCAAGGTGATTATTAAGCGCACCTACATTTTCAGATATCGACATCTCATTGTCATTCAACACAACTAACATATCATTGTGAATTGCACCGGCATGATTCATAGCCTCAAATGCCATACCCGCAGTTATTGCGCCATCACCGATAACAGCAACAACTTTGCGTCCCTTTTGCTCTTTGTCAGCAGCAATTGCCATACCTAATGCCGCACCAATTGAGGTCGATGAGTGACCAACGCTTAATACGTCATATTCACTCTCTTCACGCCATGGAAACGGGTGTAACCCTTTAAAAGTGCGAATGCTGTGCATTTGATCTCGACGACCTGTCAGAATTTTGTGTGGGTAAGCTTGATGGCCAACATCAAAAATAAGGTGATCAAATGGAGTGTGATACACGTAATGTAGTGCAACTGTCAGTTCAACAACACCAAGTCCAGAAGCCAGATGGCCACTAGTTTGGCTAACACTATTAAGTAAAAATTGACGTAACTCATTACAAAATTCAGGTAGCTGTTCTTTTTTTAATAAACGCAGATCTTCTGGGTAATTGATATTGGTAAGTAATGGATAATTTTTAAGATCTAAAGGCATAATATTAAGTCGCGTTTTTCAAGGAAATGGGAGAAATCAATTTCTATCTATCTCGTTTAACGATATATAAGGCAAACGATTCAAGTAACTGAGTATTATAAGGCAATTGTGACAAAGCATGAAGCGCTTCTTGATAAAGAGATTGTGCTTTTGCGATCGCTTGCTCTAATCCGAGTAGTGCAGGATAGGTAGATTTATGATGTGCTATATCAGAACCCTGTGGTTTACCAAGGGTTTCTGTATCACTTATAATATCTAAAATGTCATCCTGCACCTGAAATGCGAGCCCAATAGCAGATGAAAATTTTTGTAGGTGCAACAGGTGTTCCAAAGGTAATGACTCATCAGCTAACGCACCCAGTGTCACAGCGGCTTGAATTAGAGCCCCTGTTTTTGCTGCATGTATTTTTTCTAAATTGTTAAGATCAACTTGTTTGTTTTCAGCTTCTAAATCAAGTGATTGACCACCACACATACCTCTTTCACCTGAAGATTTAGCAAGCACATTTGCCATTTTTAATTGTGTTGTTGCACTGAGCCCATCAATTGGCGTTGAAATAATATCAAAAGCTAAGGTCTGTAGTGCGTCGCCTGCTAAAATTGCGGTTGCTTCATCGAATTCAATATGACAAGTCTTTTGACCTCTGCGTAGGTCATCATCATCCATTGCAGGAAGATCATCATGAATAAGGGAATATGCATGAACACACTCAATTGCACTAGCCAGTGGATCTAATTTGTTCAATGAAACGCCAAGCATTTCACCAACGGCATAAACAAGAAACGGACGAACACGTTTACCACCTAACAGGGCGCCATAAGCCATTGCATCATTTAATTTTTTTGATGTTGGTAATGTGACTTGAATATGTTGGCTAAGTTGCGAATTAACACGTAATTGGTATTGTGCAATAGTTTCTAAAAGTTGTGTCATAAATATTACGTTTCACTGAATTCTTGAAGAGGAGATTGACTGTCATTTTTCATTAAGATAGCGACTTGTTGCTGTGCTTTTTGTAATTTTTGGCTATTACTACGAGCAAGTGAGATCCCACGTTCAAACTGTTTGAGCGCATCTTCTAATGGTAACTCTCCTGTTTCGAGGTGAGTAACGATATGCTCTAATTCGCTAATTGCTTCTTCATAAAGCATGTTCTCAGGTTTTTTAAATGCCATTTTATTACCCTTATTCTAGCTTTTAAATTTTTTCCAAGGTTACCCTGCACAGGTCATAAGTCAAACAACCTGAGATAAATTATTTATAAACAGTGAGGTTATGATGGATTATCTCATTTTTAAATTAATGATTAACTGCAAACTGGCGATAACTAGCTATAATCACAGCATAAGTTTAACTTGTTTTAATCAAAGGAATATTTTGTGGATTTAGCTACTCTGATCGGTTTTGTTGGTGCATTTGGTTTTGTTATTATGGCGATGCTACTTGGTGGTACCATTGATATGTTTATCGATATGGTATCAGTACTCATTGTGTTTGGCGGTACAGCAATGGTAGTCATGATGAAATACAACATGGGGCAGTTTATTGGGGCTATAAAGATAGCAATGAAAGCATTTATGTTTAAAAGCGACTCACCAGATGAATTAATCAATAAATCTGTAGAGATGGCGGATGCTGCGCGTAAAGGTGGATTTTTAGCACTAGAAGAGGCTGAAATAAGTAACGCATTTATGCAAAAAGGTGTGGATATGCTCGTAGATGGACATGACGCAGATGTAGTACGAGCAACACTTGAAAATGATATCCGCTTAACTGCTGGTCGACATGAAATTGGTGCAGACATATTCAAACAGATTGGTGATGTTGCACCTGCAATGGGTATGATCGGTACACTAGTTGGCTTGGTAGCGATGCTTTCAAATATGGATGATCCCAAATCAATTGGTCCTGCAATGGCTGTTGCCCTGTTAACTACTCTTTATGGTGCAATCATCGCGAATATGATGGCATTGCCTGTTTCTGATAAATTAAAGTTACGTGCTTTAGAGGAGAAACTTAATCGTAGCCTCATTTTAGATGCGGTATTAGGTATTCAAGATGGCCAAAATCCACGTGTAATAGAAGGTGTATTACGTAACTATCTGCCTGAATCGAAACGTGGCGCTTCGGGTGGTGAAGATGGTGGTGACGAATAATGGCTGAGGAGGAGTGTAAATGCCCACCTGAGGGATTACCAGCATGGATGGGAACTTTCGCTGATTTGATGTCACTGTTGATGTGTTTCTTTGTACTTCTATTATCATTTTCTGAAATGGATGTTTTAAAATTTAAACAGATTGCAGGTTCAATGAAATACGCCTTTGGTGTGCAATCAATGCTTGAGGTGAAAGACATTCCGAAAGGCACCTCTGTTATTGCACAGGAGTTTACTCCTGGTAAGCCGGATCCCACACCTATTGAAGTGATCATGCAACAAACCATTGAGATGACTAAAGCAAAGCTTGATTTCCAAGATGGAGATTCAAGCCGTGTTGGTGGACAAGAGAATGTAAAAGTACGTAAAGTGGCATCTCCGCAAGAGGTTGAAGCGGAAAGTACTTCAGAAGCACAATCTGAATCAGATGCAGAGGGGCAAAAAGAGGAAGCGCCTACACAAGAGCAGCAAAGTGAATCAAAGGACTCACAGCTTGAAGAGTTCAATCCAGCACCAGGCGTATCAGCGCAACATGGTTTAGCAAAGAAAATTGCAAAAGAGCTACGCGAAGAGATTGAAGATGGAGCAATAGAAATTGAAGCGCTTGGTCAACAACTTATTATTCGAGTACGTGAAAAAGGAGCATTTCCTTCTGGCTCAGCATTTTTACAGCCACGTTTTAGGCCCGTTATTGCAAAAGTGGCTAAAGTATTAGTTGATGTTCCCGGCGTTATTACTATTTCAGGGCATACCGATGACGAACAAGTACAATCAGAACTGTATCGTTCTAATTGGGATTTATCAGCACAACGAGCAGTGTCGGTTGCACATGAAATGCTAAAAGTGCGTCAGATAAGAAGTAAACAATTAGTGGTGGTGGGTTATGCTAACAGTAAACCATTAAATAAGAGTAAGAATAAAAATGAAAAACAACGAAATCGCCGTGTAGAGATTATGATAATGCAGGGTGAGGCCTCTGAAAGTGAAGAGATTGGCGTGGCTCCAGAGTAAAAGACAGCAGAGGGCATTATTAAAACCATCTAATAATTAGGTGGTTTTTCAGTTTTAAAATTGAGTAACTATATGATTAATATTGAAGTATGTATTGATAACATCGAATCACTATTCTCGGCACAAAATGCAGGAGCTGGCCGAATTGAACTGTGTAGCTCGCTTGCATTAGGCGGACTAACACCAAGCAATGGTTTAATCTCGCAGGTTGTAAAACATGCAAATATTCCTGTTTATGTGATGATCCGACCACGTGATGGTGACTTTTTATATTCAAGTTATGAAATTGAAATGATGATGGAGGAGATCCATAATGCTCGTACGCTTGGTGTTCAGGGAGTTGTTTTTGGTTTATTGAATAAATATTCGCAGATAGATAAGGATGCTTTGAAAAGTTTAATGCAGGAGAGTAAGGGGTTAGGAGTTACTTTTCATCGTGCTATTGATTGTTGTAATGATGCTGGCCTGGCAGTTGAAACTATTTTAAGTGTGGGTTGCGATCGTATTTTAACTTCTGGGTTAGCAACTACAGCTGAGCTTGGGGGCGATTGTATTAAGTTTATGGTTGAGCAGAGTAAAGGTCAACTATCAGTGATGGCAGGAGCTGGGGTTAATAAACATAATGTTGCTCGTATTGTGAAAGCGACTGGTGTACAAGAGGTGCATTTATCAGGAAAAGTATGTCGTAGTAGTCAAATAAAAACACACCACAATTGTGGTTACCTGCCTGAGTTTATGAATATCAACGTGACATCTTTTGAAAAAATTGAAGGTATAAAGCAAGCTTTGCAAGGCTTTTAAATATGTAAAGCGTAACCATGTTATTAGCCCTATTTTGCATATTTAATGCTAACGGGTATAATAAGTCACAAAAAAGTATAACCCTCAAAGCAAAAGTGCTAGTAATAAAAAAGTGAATAATGAAGATACCTAAAAGAATACAACCCTTAGTAGATGATGGCCTTGTTGATAAAGTGTTACGCCAATTGATGAGCGGTAAAGAGGCAACCGTGTTTGTGGTGCAGTGTGGTGACGAAATTCGTTGTGCAAAAGTATATAAAGAAGCCAGCAAACGTAGCTTTAAACAAGCTGTTTTATACAACGAAGGACGTAAAGTTCGAAATGGCCGTCGTGCACGTGCAATGGAAAAAGGCTCTAAATTTGGTCGACAACAACAGGAAGAGGTTTGGCAAAATGCAGAAGTTGAGGCGCTCTATAAACTAGCTGATGCTGGCGTTCGTGTTCCACAACCATACGGTTGCTTTGAAGGTGTTCTACTGATGGACTTGATCACCGATGAAGAAGGTTTTGCTGCCCCTCGTTTGAATGATGTTTCTATGTCTGAAGAGCAAGCGGTTGAAGATCACCTAGACATCATGAAAGATATTGTACGTATGTTAACTGTGGGAATCGTGCATGGCGACCTTTCTGAGTTTAATGTGTTAGTTGATGAATGGGGACCCGTTATTATCGATCTGCCTCAAGCTGTTGATGCTGCTGCCAATAATAATGCTAAAAGCATGTTATTAAGAGATGTAAATAATATGACTACCTATTTTTCTCAATTTGCACCACAACTTTCAAAAACGCAATATGGTAAAGAGATTTGGGCATTGTATGAGGCTGGAGATTTATCCGCTGATACAGTACTAACTGGTAAATTTAAGGAAGACAAATCAGATACTAATATTGGAAATATTATTGAAGAAATTGAAGCAGCACGTAATGAGCATGAAGAAAATCAACAACGTATCGCTGAATTTGAAGTTTAGAACACGATATATTGCGGTGCGGATTTAGTGATAAGTAAATTCAAAGGAATGAAATGGCAAATGTTTTAAGGAGAAAAGCGCTTTTGTTAGTGGCAATTATTGTCACCACTATAGTTGCCACTATTACCTATCTTAATTTTCCCTCACTAGATACGTCCAATAAACAAGCACTTGATATTACCCAAAATATTACAATCGAAGTTGAATCTGAACAAGTGAAAGAGCTGGAGACGTTAAGAGTTTTAACCTGGTCTGGAGCACAAACTTTCTTGCCGCGTTCTGGTCACCCGCAAGATCTTGAAATTACCTACCTTAAAGAGTTTGCTGAATTACATAGCTTACTTTTTGTAAATATTAAAGTTGATAAGTTCTCCGATCTGATTCCTAAGTTACTCGCAGGGGAAGGAGATGTTATATCGGCCAATTTAACCGTGTCTGCACAGCGTAAAAAGCTAGTTAATTTTAGTGACCCATTTATTCAGACTAATGAATTCTTATTGATGGGAAAAGAGAGTAAAACGTTAAAAAATAGTAAAGCACTGAGTGGACGAGAAGTTGTTTTACAGAAAGGTAAAAGTTATGAAGTGAGTGCGTTAGGGCTACAAAAAGTATACCCAAAACTAAAACTCCGATATGTTGATAACAATATTAGCAACGAACAAATATATGATCGTTTAGCGAGTGGTGAGTATGACCTTACCATTCAGGATAATAATCTTATTCAATCAGCGCTTGGTTACCGTGATGACATTAAAAAAAGTCTACAAGCGAGTATCAAGCGCGACATCGGTTGGGCTGTTGCACCGGAGAATAAAAGCTTATTAAAACAACTTAACATTTTCCTAAAAGCACAAAAGCTAACAGTAGAAGGTGAAAGCTCGATTAAGAGTAAGTGGCAGCAGATTCAACATAACAAAACAGTGCGTTTTGTATTACGTAATAACTTATCTTCATATTATATCTGGCGAGGTGAGTTATTAGGGTTTCATTACGAGCTAGCTAAACGTTTCGCAAAAGAGCATAAATTACGTTACGAAATAATTGTTGCCCCTGATAACATCTCCTTGATCGACTATATTATCGAAGATAAAGCTGATATCGCGTTAGGTTTCTTAACACCTACAGATCAACGTAGAGCTAAAGGAGTCAGTTTTTCTAGGCCTTACCATTATGCGTCTGAACTGTTAATTGCCCATCAAAGCTTCCCTGAGGTTTCAACAGTTTCACAGTTAGGCTCTGGTGAAATACATGCTCGTCCATCTAGTTCATACTGGCAAACAGCACTTGAATTGCAAAAAGAGGCAACAGAACTTGATGTTATTGCGGCTCCTGAAGAGCAGGAAACCGAATCTATTATCGGTTTTGTCGCTGAACAGAAATACCAATTTACAATCGCCGATAGTCATATTGTAGATATTGAGATGACTTTTAGAGACAATATACAATCATTGATGTCCTTAGGGGAGCCTAAAGCACAAAGCTGGGCAGTGAAGTCAGATAATAGCGAGTTATTAAGTAAAGCTAATGCCTTTATTAAAAAGCATTATAAAGGACTTTTTTATAATGTAATTTATAATAAATACTTTAAAAATCAGCGACGTTTAAAGAAACATTATAGTGGTTTTGATGCGCTTAAAAGTTTAGGTGTTTTATCTCCTTATGACGACATAGTTAAAACACATGCTAAACAATATGGTTTCGACTGGCGTTTACTAGTGGCTCAGATGCACCAAGAGAGTCGCTTTAACCCTAATGCCACTTCGATGGCTGGCGCAAAAGGCTTGTTTCAAGTAATGCCCCGTACAGCGAAAGAGCTTGGTATTAAAAATGTACATATTCCAGAGCAAGGTATTAAAGCGGGCATTCGTTATATGGATTGGGTACGTGATCGGATGATCAAGAATGATGTGCAGGAAGAGCAACTTATTTGGTTCACATTGGCTTCTTACAATGCAGGGGCTGGCCATGTACGTGATGCGATGCGTTTAGCAAAACAAAAGGGTTTACGAAGCGATATTTGGTTCGAAAATGTTGAGCAGGCAATGTTGCTTTTATCACAACCCAAATATGCAGCAAAAGCGCGTTATGGTTATGTACGAGGGCAAGAGCCTGTCACCTATATTCGTGAAATAAAACGCCGTTTTGACACTTATCAAAATATATTTGATAACGAATAGCTTATAAGGCAAAAACCATGGCAGGTGCTATGCTATTTATTATCAATTGATAAATAAGTGATGCTATGGCTTTAGTGAATTTTCGCAATGAAACAGCACCAGTTATACTATTAGTGCTACTGTTATCGATCATCTATTTCTTCATTACGCAAATAGGCGATCCCACAAATAAAAATATCACCAACAATGACCACTTTACGGTCTCCAGTGCATATCAAATCACGCCTCTGGTTTTATCATTACCCGATGTTCTCGCTACTCCTAATACATTTGTTACTTCTAAAATTAAAGACGTGCCTTGGAGCTTTCAGCAACATGCTTATTGGTTGAAAATTACCATTGCTAATAATAATAATGAAGCTCAGAACTTAGTCTCCTATTTTGATAACCCTATGTTAGATTCGTTATCTATATACCAAGTAATCGACAATAATAAAATTATAAAACAACACCTGCTAGGTGATTGGCAGCAAGGCATTGCGTTTAGTAACCGTACTACCCCACACTTTAGCTTTAAACTCTCCTCTAGTAGTCAAACAACATTATACGTACGTATCGCAACAACAGGTATCTCTAATACCCCTGTACATACCTATCTAGAACAAGATTTTTGGGTGTTACAGCAGAAAGTTCATCTTTTATGGGGGATATTTGTTGGTGTATCAATCATTATTGCCCTTTATAATTTGGTGCTTTATTTTGCAGTAAAAGACTCTGTATATCTAATATATAATGGTTACATTTTATCTGGTCTCTGTTTAATGGGGATTGTATTAGGTTATGGTTTTTACCTCTTCCCTGAAAATTTACAATTAATATTTAATCAACAAGTGATTGCGTTTAACTGTCTGGTTGCAATATTTGCACTACTTTTTTTGGTTTACTTCTTGAAGTTCCAAAAATTAAAGCTGTGGCCATTCAAGTTAGCAATGGCGATAATTTATCTGCTCTCGCTACTAATGATTGTGAGCCTATGGATTCCTGAATATCAAAGTGCGCAACTGTTTTTTCTACTGATGCCCATTGTTTATTTAATCTGTTTTATATTGTTAATAACTAAAATTCGCAGTGGTTTGCAATGGGGGCTGTTGTATATATATTCTTGGGTTCCATTACTTATAGGGGCTGCTGTACAGCCCTTAGTATTAACGGGAAAAATCGAATACAGTTTCTTTACTCACCACGCCTTAATGATTGCTATTTTACTTGAAGTTGTATTAATGGCGATGGCACTTGCTGATCGAATGCGTTTCCACAAAGAGCAAGTCATCTATCAAGCAACCCATGATTTAAGTAGTGGGTTACCAAATGTAACACTGTTAGAAACACAAATTACCAAGTTGATACAGCAGAAAAAAGAGTTTGCTAGTTGCTTAATTGAAATCGAAAATTATCATACCTTAGCGCCCTACATGCCCCCTAATGAATTACAGAAGCTCGAACAGGGGGTTGTAAAAAATATTCTGCCATTACTTGATGCAGAAAATAAAATACAGGTGATCTCTACTATTGATATTAACAAATTTAAATTGGCTAAGATCGTTGATGGGCGATTAATGTTTCTGATTGAGACCTCGAATAGAGAGCAACTGAGTGAATTATTAAACAGGTTACAGAATAAAGTAGTACGTGAGTTGCAACTTAATGGTCTCTTAGTTGAGCTGAAAACGAACATAGGAATCTGTTTTAGTGTGGAAAGTGGTTATGATTTAACTGCAAATGAGTTCATTCAGCATGCGTTAGTTGCGATTGAGCAAAATAGAGAAAGTGATAACCATTTACACTATTATCACGACTTAGAAGTCTTAAATATTAAGGAACACCTTAAACTTGCCTGCGATTTACAAACGGCAATCCGTGAGAATAAGTTACACTTATACCATCAACCTCAGATAGACCTTACAAATGGCACTGTATATGGTTCAGAAGTGCTATTACGCTGGCATCACCCCGAGCATGGTTTTATATCCCCTGAGTTATTTGTACGTATTGCAGAAGATACGGGACTGATTAATGAATTAACCCGTTGGGTCATTGATTGTGCATTTAAGCAGTTACAGCGTTTACAGGCACATCATCATACAGATCATAAAATATCGATAAATATTAGTGGTAAAGATATTGGTCTACCAAACTTTTTAAGTTTTGTAAAACAGCAGATGCTCACTTTTAAGGTACCTAGTGATGTCATTATTTTCGAATTAACTGAGTCTGTGATGGTGACCGATTTTGCGGTACTTGATAATTTAATGATTGCGTTAAATAAACTGGGTATTAATGTTTCTATTGATGATTATGGGACAGGTTACTCTTCACTAAATTATATTTCACAACTGAAATTTGATGAGTTAAAAATCGACAAAGCATTTATTTTGGATCTGGACCGCTCTGAACGTAATTTAACTATCGTTAAAACAACCATTGATATGGCTAATAACTTGAATTTGAAAGTGGTTGCTGAAGGGGTTGAGTCAAAACAGATAGAGCAGAAATTAATTGATAGTGGTTGCGATATTGGCCAAGGTTACCATTACACACAACCACTTAGTTTCGATAAATATTTATTGTGGCTAGAAAGTTATAACCATAATAAGTTAAGTTAACATTATTCTTCTATCACCTTTTTAAGTACTACAATCAAAGCCAACACCGGCACACCGATCAAAGCAGAAGTAATAAAGAAGTTTACGTAACCAAAGCCATCCACATAAACACCGGAGAACCCTGCTATAAACTTAGGAAAGAGCAGCATCATCGAACTAAACAGTGCATATTGTGTTGCTGAAAACTCGATATTAGTAAGTTTAGAGATATAAGTAATAAAGGCGGTGGTAGCAATGCCTGCACTGATGTTATCCATGGAGATAATCACAGTTAACAGCACCAGATCTTTGCCTACAAAAGCCAATACTGCAAAAATAAGGTTGGTGATAACCACTAAAAATGCGCCTAAAAAGAGAATAGAGTAAGTGCTGTATCGGGTTAATAAAATTCCGCCAAGTCCAGCCCCTAGTAACGTCATGATCACCCCAAATACTTTAGAGATAGCTGCAACTTCCCCTTTGGTATAACCCATATCCACATAGAAAGGGTTTGCCATAATACCCATCACAATGTCAGATATACGGTATGTTCCAATTAACAATAATATTAACAGTGCGTGTTTACCGTAACGTTTAAAGAAATCAGAGAAAGGGGCGACCACTGCAATATCAAGCCATGCTAGAAAGCGAGCTAAAAAGCGCGGTAGGTTTTGATGTTTAAGTTTTGTCTCTAACTGCTTTTGTTTATCGGCTTGTTTATCTTGATAATCTGGCTCATGACAGACAAACGTAGTGATAATACCTACTGCCATACAACCAGCCATTACAAAGTAAGAGAGCGACCAAGCACTTAACTGATAAGCATCACTCGGGCTAGCCCAGGCCGCAACAGCTAATGAGCCTGCCCCTGCCATGATCATCGCAAGGCGGTAGCCGGTCATATATGCCGCAGCCATGGCTGCTTGAAATCGCTCTGGTGCAGATTCAATACGATAAGCATCAATAACAATATCTTGTGTTGCAGAGCTATAAGCTACAATCAAAGCAAAAATAGCAAATAGCGTTAAGTTAACCTGTGGATCGCTCATT